>Ga0081538_10000022_pt1 | contig 131167 bp, 125 predicted proteins | sample TabmetS5T2R1_FD_71022 | JGI IMG/M metagenome (GOLD analysis project Ga0081538, IMG submission 71022) | Tabebuia heterophylla rhizosphere microbial communities from the University of Puerto Rico - S5T2R1 | ecosystem: Host-associated > Plants > Roots > Rhizosphere ... | reverse complement strand
TGCCGCTCGTGGCTCGCTACGCCGACGTGTGGCACGCGTACGGAACCCCCAACTCGCTGCGGGAGGCGTACGACCGCCTCGACGAGCTGGCCGTCGAGGCAGGCCGCGACCCCGGCGACATCGTGCGCGCTGCCTCGCTCTCGCTCGACGACATTCCGACGGCGCGCAAGCACGCCGACAAGTGGCGCGACGCCGGCTACCACTACCTGGTGTGCGGCTGGCCCAGTGCCGGCGCCGCCCACGTCGAGCGGTTCGCACGCGAGGTCGTGCCCGACTTCGTCGGCTGACCGCCGGCGGGGGACGTCTACGGCGGCGTCACGAACTCGGCGAAGCGGCGCTGGAACCGCCACGCGCCGCCGACGCGGTGGAGCGTGTCGTGGTACCGGCCTACGAGCTCGATGGACCACCCCGAGCTGCCGAGCAGTATGAGCAGCACGTCGCTGACCGCGTGGGCTTCGTGGTCGTTCCAGTCGGTGACCAGCGTGTTGAGGACGAGGTGACGCTGGGGTCGCCCGGGCTTCCAGCCCGCGAAGGCGCGGCGCAGCGCATCGTGGCCCTCGTACGTGCCCACGCCCGGGATGTCGCACACGCCGTCCGGGCAGAACGTGGCGACGACGTCGTCGGTGCGTCCGTCGTCGAGCGCCTGCGTGTAGGCGGCGAGGGTGGCGCGGATGCCCTCGACGACCTCAGCGTCGGTCATGTCGTCGCCACGACCACCCACTACCACCCGAGGCCGACGATTGGTCGGTCGAAGGGATACACGCTGACGGCCCGCAGTGCCTGGAGCAGCTTCTCGTGCGCCAGGCCGGCGAGGAAGCCGTCGATGGTCCGTTCGAAGTTGGAGATGTGGCCCTCGAGCCCGCTGGACAGGCGCATGTACTCGAAGCCCCTCGCGTGCAGGCCTCGCTGCTGCCGGGGCAGGTTCGAGAAGTCCTGCGCGGGGATCGGCGGCCAGCGCGGATCGTCGGGCTCCCACGGCTCGGGAGGCGCAGGGGTCTCCGGCTCCGCCCCGTCCGGGTACCGCGTGAGCGACCAGATGTCCATCAGCGTCTCCTCGGGCCCGAGCGGGCGGAACCGGTAGGACGAGGCGCTGCTGTACATCGGCAGCACGAAGTAGTGCGGGAAGCAGTGGAAGAACTCCTGGTCGATCCCTTGGTCAGCGAGCTCGTTCAGGTTGGGGATGTCGGCGCCCCGGTCTCGGTGCCAGCTCGTGACGGCGTCGTTGAGCGCCCGGTTCCAGGTGGCCGTCGCGAGCCCGGAGTCGGCCGGGAGCTCGATGTCCCGCAGGCCCTCGGCGATGCGGACGTCGTTGGCATGGACCATCCCGGCCATGCCCTGGCTCATCGCCCGGAGGTACTGGATGTCTGCGTCGACGAACTTGCGGGGGTCGAACGGTGCACCCTCGCGGATTCCGTATCTCGTGGGGATGACGAGCTGCGGATGCGACTCCACCACGTGATAGCTCTCGACGAACGCCTCGACCGCCAGCTTCCAGTTCACGGGGAGCCGGCACGCGAGCCACCACTCGGCGCGCAGCGATGCGACCTTCCAGGCGTCGAGCGTGCTCGCGGCCGGCTCGATGCACCGCCGCAACGGCGGCGCATCCCGGTCGAGGTTGATCCACGCGCACCCGCCCCAGGCCTCACACCGGACGGGCACGAGGTCGAGGTCATCCGGCCGAAGGTTGTGCTCGGAGAAGGTCCGGGCCCGCGGGACGAAGCTGTTCACGCCGTCCGGGCCGTAGCACCACCCGTGGAACGGGCAGGTGAAGCCGCCCTCGCATGACCCGCGCCCCTCCACGACGCGGGCGCCGCGGTGGCGGCAGGCGTTCTGGAAGGCCCGCACGCCCAGATCGTCGGTGCGGACCACGATCACCGACTGGTCGAGGACCTGATATTCGGCGAAGTCGTTGGCGTGGGGGATCTCCTCCAGGCGGCAGGCCATCTGCCACACGCGGGGCCACAGCAGCTCGGCTTCCATCCGGAAGAAGTCCGGATCGAAGTAGCGCTCCTTGCGGACCCGGTCGGGGATCTCCATTGCGTACGGCACCGGCAGGGCGCGACGCGACTCGTCGGCGCGCTTCGGTTCGACGATCGCCATGGAGCCGTTCCCCTCCAGGACCGGTCAAGGGCGTCGATATGCTAACCGGTCGGTACAAGATCGGAATCGGCCGTCGGCGTGTGTCCGCGTGCCGATCGAGACCCGACGCCCACGCCCGGCCGCATGACGACATCCTCCCAACCCGCAGGCACCGGGCGTGCCGTCCCGCCGGCTGGCGACGGCCCCGAGGTGGACGTTCTCGTCGTCGGCGCCGGGATCACGGGCGTCTACCAGCTCTACCGCGCCCGAGAGGCCGGCTTCTCCGTGGCCCTGGTCGAGGCGGGCGGCGGCGTGGGCGGGACCTGGTACTGGAACCGCTACCCCGGGGCCCGGTTCGACTCCGAGAGCTACACCTACGGCTACCTGTTCTCCCGGGAGCTGTTCGACGCGTGGGAGTGGCGGGAGCACTTCGCCGAGCAGCCCGAGACCGAGCGCTACCTGAACCACGTCGTCGACCGGTTCGACCTCCGTCGCGACATGCGGTTCGGCGCCAGTGTCACCGGGGCGAGCTACGACGAGGCCAGGGCGACGTGGACCGTCACGACCGGCGACGATGCCGTGACGCGGGCGAGGTACCTCGTGGCCGCGACCGGCGTGCTGTCGGTGCCCCACTTCCCGGACGTACCGGGGCGCGCGGCGTTCGGCGGCGAGTCGCACCACACGGGTCTGTGGCCCACGAGGCCCGTGGACTTCGCGGGCAAGCGCGTCGCCGTCGTCGGCACGGGTTCGAGCGGCGTGCAGATCATCCCGATCATCGCGCCCGAGGTCGAGTCGCTGACGGTCTACCAACGAACCGCCAACTGGTGCACGCCGCTGAACAACGCGCCGATCACCGCTGACGAACAGGTGCGGCTCCGGGCGGAGTTCGACGTGATCTGCGAGACGGTGAACAGCTCACCGCACGGGTTCCTCCACCGGCCGCACGACCGGGTGACCTTCGACGACTCCGACGACGAGCGCCGGGCCTTCTTCGAGAGGATGTGGAACAGCCCCGGCTTCTCCAAGCTCACCAGCAACTACACCGACCTGTTGCTCGACCCTGCGGCCAACGCCGAGTGGTGCGACTTCCTCGCCGAGAAGATCACCGACATCGTCCACGATCCGGACACGGCCCAGAAGCTGATCCCGAAGGACCAACGCTTCGGGGAGCACCGGCCGCCGTTCGTGACGGGCTACTACGAGGCCTTCAACCGGCCCAACGTCACGCTGGTCGACGTCAAGGAGACGCCCATCGTCCGGGTGACGCCGGCCGGGATCGAGACGACCGAGGGCGAGCGCGAGCTCGACGTCATCGTGTGGGCGACCGGCTTCGACTTCGGCACCGGCGCGCTCCTGCGCATGGGCATCCGTGGACGGGACGGAATGCCCCTCGAGCAGCACTGGGCCGACGGGCCCAGGACGTTCCTCGGCGTGCAGACGAGCCGCTTCCCCAACCTCTTCTTTCCGGGCGGGCCGCATGCGGCGGCGGGGAACAACCCGCGGTACAACGGCGACCAGGTCGACTTCGTCACCGACACGCTCCGCTACGTGCGTGGGCGCGGGTTCGACGCGATCGAGGTCGATCCTGCGGCCGAGGAGCGCTGGACCAGCATGGTCGACCGGAACGCCGCCAAGCCGCCCTCGTTCGGGGCGAGCAGCTACTACTTCGGCAGCAACATCCCGGGCAAGCCGCGCCGCTATCTGCTCAACTCGGCGGGCCGGCCCAAGTTCTTCGAGGAGATCGCCAAGGTCGTCCAGAGCGACTACGCGGCCTTCCGGCTGTCGCGCTCGTCACCCGCCTGGCGTCCCGGCGCCTAAGCCGCCGCGGGGCCACGTCGTTCGGCACTCGTTCGGGGGGCGCGAGGCTGCTACAGCTTGAAGATGGTGAGGTAGCTCGCTGGGCCGAGGGCTTCGAAGTCGGTGTGGCTTGTGCCGCGCTCGGCGACGTACGCGCCGCCGGGCCCCATGACCTGGTGTTGGTTGCGCAGGGTTCCGGTGAGCACGTAGGCGAACTCCGTGTTGGTGTGGTCGTGCGGTGTGCCGACGTAGCCGGCTTCGGCCTCGACGAGCACGACGAGGTATCCGTCTCCGGTGGCGAGGACCTTGGCTCGTGCCCGGTCGCCGTCGCCCCAGTCGATCCAGTCGCCGGCTCCGTCGGTGTTGATGTTCCAGCCATTGGTGGTGTCGGTGGTCATGATGTCTCCTTCGCATGGTTGGGGTGTCCGGCGCCGGTCACCAGCGAAACCCCGTCGGTGGCAGCCATGTGGTCCTCCTCGTAGGTCGGACGAGACGTCACGTCTCGTCGCTACCATTCGCGCCGAGGCTCGTCATTGTGGTGGCCATCGAAGTCCGCCGTCGTCCTCGACGTCCTCGTCGCCGACAACACGCAGGACGGCGACCCCCTGCCCATTCCCGACAGCGGTGACCTGGCGGCGGACCTGCGCAGCGTGCTCGTGGAAACCGTCGCCTACTTCACCGACCCCGCCAACGACAACCTGTTGCGGGCCATGACGGCCGAGATCCAGTACGACGAGGACTACATCGACCACGTCATCGGGACGACCAACGAGCGACCCAGCCGTTGTCGCCGTCCCACGCGGTCGCGTTCAGACGGTCGCGATGGGCGTGACCGGTGAGCCGACGGCGCCGGGCAAGCGCAGCGGGGGCGCGGTGAGCAGGAACCGGCTGCGCTCGTGCTCGCGCAGCCACGTGGCCAGCTCGTGCAGGTACCACAGCTCGCCCAGCGGCACACCCAGGCGGAACAGGCACAGGTGGTGGATGGGGAGGAACGAGTGCCGGGTCGGGTCGCGGTCCCTGCCGAGCAGGCCCTCGACCGCGTAGTTGTCGGCCACCAGAGCGGCGATCTGCGACTCGGCGATCCAGTCCAGTAGCGACTGGTCCCGGGCGTCGAGGTACGAACACACGGTGTGGACCTGCGCCGGGTCGGGATTGCGGTGCCATTCGAGCACCTCGGTGGCGAAGCCCGTGTGCAGGAGGAGCACGTCCCCCGGCTCCACGACGACGCCGTCGGCGGCCATGATCTCCTCGAGCGTGCGACGGTCGATGCCCCGCCACTCGTGGCCGAGGTGGTGGGCGAGGTCGACCAGGACGCCCCGGCCCTGAACGCCGTGGAACGCCATGTGCTCGAGCCCGAGGTGGTGGGCGAAGCTGCGATGGTTGCCGCCGTCGCCCGCCGCGTCGGGCTGCGGACCCACCAGGTCGACACCGGCGCGGTAGCCGTTGTAGTAGACGGCCTCCTCGACGCCGTCGCCGTCGGCGTCGAACTCGGCGCCGACGTGGGCCAGCGAGTCCCACTGGGTCGAGTACTGGAGCGAGAGGGTCACCACGTCGTCTGCCCACACGTCGACGTAGCGGGGATCGCCGAACGCCTCCATCTCGCTCATGTGCACGTTGAAGAACGTGGCCGGGTTGCCGTTCATGTCCTCGGTGGGCGCGAGCGCCGGCGGATGCCGCCGCTGGTTCAGGGCGGTTCCGCCCGGATGGTCGAGCGGCAGGCTCAGGCAGAAGCTGACGCCCGCCTCCACCTCCCGCACCCCCTGGATCACCTTGTCGGGCGTGAGCAGGTTGATGCGGCCGAGCTCGTCGTCGTCGCCCCAGTCGCCCCAGGTCGAACCGTCCGGGCGCTGCATCCACCGTTTCGTCACGGCCCCTCCTCCCCTCCGCCCGAGCGCGCCGTCGTGCTCGGCGACGGCCGCGGCCCGTTGCGTCGTACCGACCGGCTGGTTTAGCCTCGCGACAGCCGTTCGCGCAGGTCAAGAACGTGGTTTCCGCCCCGGACCGCGCCGTCGCATCGGGAGGTCGGACCGCATGCCGCACAAGGACTTCGTCGTCTCCGCCGACGGCCACGTCCTCGAGCCGACCGATCTGTTCCGCACCCGCCTGCCGGAGCACCTGCGCGACCGCGGCGTGTGGGAGGAGGACTTCGAGATCGAGCCGCCGGTCGAGGGCGGCGCCCGCATCTTCCGCAAGCTGCACACGCCGGGGTACGAGGGCTGGACGGTCTCCCGGTATCGCCAGACCGGTGGGCGGATGCCCGAGGGCGATCCCGAGATGATCTGCGAGGACATGGACCTCGACGGCGTCGACGTCGCCGTCATGCACCCGAACCTGTCGCTCTTCGGGCTCTACTCCGACGACCACGAGCTGTCCATGGCGCACGCCCGCGTCTACAACGACTACATCGTCGAGCGGTTCACGCCGCACTTCGGTCGCATCTGTCCGACGGCGCCGGTCCCGATCACCGACGTCGACGACGCCGTCGCCGAGATCGAGCGGGTCACAGCGGCCGGGTTCCGCGCCATCCTCCTGCCGGCGACCCCACCCGTGCCCTACTACTCGCGTGACCTCGACCCCGTGTGGGCCGCGGCGCAGGCCAACGGGGTGCAGCCCTTCTTCCACACGCAGACGGGCGGGGTGAAGGTCAACGACCCGGCCTCGACGACGCTGAAGGTGGTCATGGAGTCGGCCGCCCAGGTCAACCAGCCGGTCACCGAGAGGTCGGCGTCGAAGCGGATGATCACGCAGTCGATCTACAGCACGGTCGTCCCCGGCCAGCTCATATGCGAGCTGATCGGCGGCGGCGTCCCCGAGCGCTATCCCGAGCTCCACTTCTCGTTGATCGAGTTCAACGCCCACTGGCTGGCGTCGTTGGTCGGGGCCATGGACAAGTGCTGGATCACCGGCACCGGTCAGGATCCGGACTGGTGGCTCGGGCACTGGGACGACACGCGCCCGCCGGGCGACCAGCCCAACATGGCCCAGCTGTTCCGCCTGAACGAGAAGTGGCCGTACCCGCTGATGCCGAGCGAGTACGTGCGGCGGCAGTTCCACGTGTCGTTCCAGGACGACCCCGTGGCCGTCGCCTCCCGCCACATCACCGGCGTGTCGACCATCGTGTGGGGCAACGACTACCCCCACGCCGAGGGCTCCTTCCGGGGCAGCCGACGGCTGATCGCCGAGCAGTTCGCCGGCGTCCCCGACGACGAGCGGGTGGCCATCGTCGGTGGCACCCTGGCCCAGGTCCTGGGCCTCGAGGCCCCGGCGGCAGCCTGACCGCGTGGCCACGGCACCGGACCATCGCTTCGAGGGGCGCGTCGCGATCGTCACGGGTGCGGGTCGCGGCATCGGCCGCGCGTACGCACGCCTCCTCGCCGAGCGGGGGGCGTCGGTGGCCGTCAACGACGTCGGCGGCGGGGTCGACGGGGTGGGCGCCGACGGGCGGGTGGCCGCCAGGGTCGTCGACGACATCACGCGCGCCGGCGGTTCGGCGATCGCCGACGCCAGCGACGTGTCAACTCCCGATGGCGCCCGGGCGCTCGTCGCCGCCAGCGTCGAGGCGTTCGGGCGCGTCGACGTCGTGGTCAACAACGCCGGCATCATGCGGTGGGCGGGCTTCCCCGACGCCGACGAGGAGAACCTGGCGAGCCACCTCGCGGTCCACGTCGGCGGTTCCTTCCACACGACGCGGGCGGCGTGGCCGTACTTCGTCGAGCGGGGCTACGGCCGGGTCGTCATGACGACGTCGTCGGGGCTGTTCGGCCTCCCCGACAACACGTCCTATGCCACGGCCAAGGCCGCGGTGATCGGGCTCACCCGCAGCCTGGCGCTGGCCGGCGGCAGGCACGGCATCAAGGTGAACGCCATCGCCCCGGCGGCGATGACCCGCATGGCGGGCGTTGGCGCCGGGGAGGGCGATCCCCAGATGGCCCCCGAGCTGGTCGCGCCGATGGCGGCGTTCCTCGCCCACGAGGCGTGCCCGGTCAGCGGCGAGATCTACGCCGCCGGCGCCGGGCGCTTCGCCCGCGTCTTCGTCGCCTCCACCGATGGCTACGTCCACTCCGGTGCGGCGCCCACGATCGAGGACATCGCCGCCCACTGGTCCGAGGTGAACGGCGAGTGCGGCTACTTCGTGCCCGCCGACCTCGGGTCGTGGTCTGCGGCGTTCCTCGCCCACCTGCGGTCCGACGATTCGAGCGGCGCGCAGTGAGATCGAGCCATCACGGGGCGACTAGTGCTGGATGCCACGGACGAGGGTCTCGGCGAACGGAGCACCGATTCGAGCTGGCGCTGGGTCGTCGGCGAACTGACCGGTACGAGTTCGGGCCCAGGAGGTCGGGGTGACGCTCGCACCGACGATGCTGGCGGACGTGAGCTGGTGCGCCGTGCTGGCCCACCACGCGACCCGGACGCCCGACAAGGCGATCACGGTCTTCGAGGGCGAGACCACCACCTACTCGGCGATGGCGGAGCGGGCGGCGGCGCTGGCCGGCGGCCTCCGGGAGCGGGGCGTGGGCCGCGGTGACGTCGTGGCGATCCTCTCCTACAACTGCCCGGAGTTCCTCGAGGCGGTCTTCGCCGCCAACCACCTCGGCGCGATCGCCATGCCGATCAACTGGCGGCTGGCGGCGCCCGAGGTGCGGTACATCCTTGGGCACTCCGACGCCCGCGCGCTCGTCTGCGACGGGGCGCTCGTCGGCCTGGCGAACGACGCGACGAAGGGAACGGAGGCCACGCTGCTGCGCGCCTGCATCGCTCCCTCCGCTCCCGAGGGGTGGACGGCCTTGGCCCAGCTGCGCACGGCGTCTGACGCCCCGGCGCGGGCGGTCGTCCCGGCCGACGACGTCCACCGGCTGATGTACACGTCGGGGACGACGGGGCGACCGAAGGGCGTGATGATCACCCATGCCAACCTCGCCTGGAAGAACTTCGCCCACATCGTCGAGTTCGGGTTCACGAGTGGCGACCTCGGTCTGGCCTGCGGGCCGCTCTACCACGTCGGTGCGCTGGACCTGACGACGACCACGCTCATCGCCGCGGGTGCGACGACGATCGTCCATCGCCAGTTCGACGCGGCTGCGGTCGTCGACGAGGTCGAGCGCTCGCGGGTGACGGTCGTGTGGCTGGCGCCGGCCATGGTGAACGCGATCATGGCATTGCCCGACGTCGAGCGGCGCGACCTCTCCTCGGTGCGGGTGATCATCAACGGTGGCGAGAAGATGCCGATCCCGCTCATCGAACGCATCCAACGCACCTTCCCCTCGGCGTGGTTCGCCGACGCCTACGGCCTCACCGAGACGGTCTCGGGCGACACCTTCCTCGACAACGACAGCATCGTCGGCAAGCTCGGCAGCGTCGGGCGACCGTGCCTGTACCTGGAGCTCGACGTGTGGGACGACGAGGGGCGGCCGGTGCCCGCTGGCGAGCCGGGCGAGATCGTGCTCCGCGGGCCCAAGGTGTTCAAGGGCTACTGGCGCGATCCGGAGGCGACAGCCGCCGCCTTCGCGGGAGGTTGGTTCCACACCGGCGACATCGGCGTGCGGGACGGGGACGGCTACCTCTTCGTCGTCGACCGACTGAAGGACATGATCGTCTCGGGCGGCGAGAACATCGCCGGCTCCGAGGTCGAGCGGGTCCTCTATGAGCACGGCGCCGTGCTCGAAGCCGCGGTCGTCGGCCGTCCCGACGAGCGCTGGGGCGAGGTGCCGGTGGCGTACGTCGTGCTGCGCCCCGGGGCGACCGTGACGGCCGGCCACCTCGTCGAGCACTGCCAAGCCCGGCTGGCGCGCTTCAAGGTGCCGAAGGCGATCGCGTTTCTCGACGCACTGCCGCGCAACCCGTCCGGCAAGGTCCTGAAGCGCGAGCTGCGGGCCGGACCGTGAGCGGCGCCGTGACCACCCCACGGAGGAAGCGATGACGCCGACCGTCGAGACCGTGGGGCTGTCGACCGGCCGCCGCGATGTGACCATGCCGTGCCCGAGAACGGGGCGCGTCAGGTGATGAACACCGGCATCGACTGCCAGCCGCGCACGGTTGAGGTCGGTGCCATCGCCGCGTTGTCGTAGTCGATCTCCCAGTCCGGGAAGCGGTTCAGGATCTCGTCGAGCGCGACGCGCCCCTCGAGCCGGGCGAGGGCCGCGCCGAGGCAGTAGTGCAGCCCGTAGCCGAAGGTGAGGTGCTGGCTCAGGTCGCGGCGGATGTCGAAGCGGTCGGGGTCCGGATAGCGGCGCTCGTCGCGGTTCGCCGACCCGACGAGGAGCAGCACCGCGCTCCCTCGGGGGATGGTCTGGCCGTAGTACTCCGCGTCCTGTGCCATGCAGCGGGCCACGTGCGGGCCGGTGGGCTCGAAGCGGAGCAGCTCCTCGATGGTGTTGCGGACGAGCGACCGGTCGTGGACCAGCTCCCGCCGCTGGTCGGTGTGCTCGCCCAGGACCTTTCCGATCCAACCGATCAACCGGCCGGTGGTCTCGTTGCCCGCCCCGGCGATCACCTGCGTGTAGGTCAGCACCTCGGCGCGCGTCAGCCGGCGAACGGTCCCAGTCTCGTCCTCGAACTCGGCGTTGAGCAGCGCCGTCATGAGGTCGTCCGACGGGTGGTCGGCGCGCCAGTCGATGAACTCGGCGAACATCTCGCCGGTGACGAGCGCGTCGACGTCCACCCGCATGGGCTTGCCGGCCTTGGTGCGGAGGTAGGCGTCGTTCCGGTCGCGGATCGCGGGCTGGTCGGCGTCGGGGATGCCGAGGAGCATGCCGATCGCGCGCATCGGCATCTCGGCACCGAGATCGGCGACGAAGTCGAGGCGATCGGTCCCGACCAGCGGATCGAGGCAGCGCCGGCAGAACTCGCGCACCCGGTGCTCGAGGGCATCCATCTTGCGGGGCGTGAACACACGCGACATCAGGCCGCGGTGCATCGTGTGAAGCGGCGGGTCCTCGAACAGCACGACGCCGGAGGGCAGCGGGACGTTGGCCTTGATGACCTCGAGGATGTCGCCGCGGGCGGAGGAGAAGGTCCGCCAGTCCGCGAGCGCCTTCTCGACGTCGTCGTAGCGCGACAGCGCCCAGAAATCGTGGCGATCGTTGTGGTAGACGGGCGCCTCGTCGCGGAGGCGAGCGAAAGTCGGATACGGGTCGGCAGCGATCTCGACGTCGAAGGGGTCGTAGTACACGCTGCTCGTGCTCGTTGCCAACCGGCTCCTCCCGTCCCCGACGCGCCATCACGATAACACTGCTCTTGTGTGCCGGAAATGACGTTTACGACGTGCGCGCGTCGACTTCGTGGCGGGACGGCCTGGTCGGGGACCTGCCAGGCGGCCGCCGGCATAGCCCCCGACGCGGGCGGGGTCTCGTCGGGTTGCTCATTCCTCCGGGCTGGTCGGCGTCGTGGCGACGCCGAGGACGTGGGGAGACGTGGGGGTGGGGATGCGCGTCTCCGGGAGGCGGAGGTGGTCGATCTCCTCGATGGTGAACCCGGCGGCCTCGATGGCGGACCGCGTGTCGCGATCGGGATGGCAGCCGCCCCCGAACGTGGGCCACACGGTGGCGGCGAGGAACCGTTGGACCCGGGCGAGCCCGGGGGTGTCGGCGCGGACGTGCTCGAAGAATCGGAGCTGCGCACCGGGCCGCAGGACCCGCCGGATCTCGGCCAGGGCGACGGGCACGTCGGGCACCGAGCACAGCACCAACGAGGCGACCGCGGCGTCGAAGCTGGCGTCGTCGGCGGGTAGCCGGTCGGCGGTGCCGTCGACGACCTCGATCGAGACGGCTGCCTTGGCGGCCTCGGCGTCGGCGAGGGCACGGAGGCGGGGTTCGGGCTCGACCGCCACGACACGGGTCACGCCTGGCGGGTAGTGGGCGAAGTTCATGCCGTTGCCGGCGCCGACCTCGATGACCCGGCCGGCGAGCCCGGCGAGCAGCTGGTCGCGGCGCTCACCGAATCCGGCTCTTTCCATCTGGGGACTCGCCCAGGCGTAGAACCGGGCGAAGATCGGGTGGCTCACTGTGGTGCTGGTGTCGCTGGACATGGTGGGTGCCTCCCGTGTGGGTCTCCCCCTGGGGTCTCGGTCAGGAGCCGCGCGGCGATGGGGCCACCGGCAGCGGTGAGGGCAGCGACGGTGATGATGGCGCCGCGTCGGCCGATCAGATCTCCCGGGACGAGGATCGGCGTCACCGCCGGCTCGAGTCCTCCTGGGGGGCGATCAGCGGCAGGCGGGCGCCCTGGGGCACGAGGCGCTCGGTGCCGGTGATCTGGCGCACCGCTCCGCCGTCCGCGAGCGCCGTCGAGTTGTCGCATCCGCCGTCGGCGCGGCTCTGGTAGTTCACGTGCATCGCCACCGGCTCGACGACCCGGCCCTGGGTCGTCGTCGCCCGGAACCCCGACCAGCGCACGGCCACCGGAGCCGCATCGCAGGGGGCGAACACCTCCGACCACACCATCAGCGCGTCCAGCCGGTCGCCGCCGGCCGCCAGGGTGCGGACGTGGACGCCGTCGACGGCGCCGGCCCAGCCGTCCCCGGCGGCGCGCTCGATCGTGAGCATGTAGGGCCGGCCGGCGTCCCACCACAGGTCGCGGGTGTTGGGGTTGCCCGTGGTGCTGGCCAGCGGCGAGCTCGAACCGTCGAGGACCCGTCCGTCGGGTCCGTAACCGCCCCAGTTCACCGCCCGAGAGCCCGGGTGCGGGCGGTGCCACTGGAGCCCGAGGTGACCGCCGCCGTGCCGGCGGTTGGCGCCGTCGGTGAAGGAGGCCTGGAGCGCCCAGAAGTACAGGTCGGGCACGGCGGGCGTCGCCTCGACCGCCAGGGCCACCGATGCACTGACCACGGCGCCGGCGCCCGGCGGCAGCTCCCACCGCAGGTGCAGCGACGACGCCCGGTTGGACGAGGTCGGATGGCCGGTGACGCGGGCTCCAGCTGGTCCCCATCCCATCAGTCGGACCACCCGCGACCAGACGTGCCCCACGGGTCCAGCTTCGCACCACGGGCACCGGCGCCGGACGCCGCCCCCACATCCGGCGGCGGAAGTACACGCCCGTTCAGTGGGCGCCGCAGACGTCGAGCGCGAGGAGGGCGAGGGTGCGGGCGGTTGTGGCGACGTCCGCCAAGGGCACCGCTTCGTCGGGGCCGTGGGCCAGCCGGGCGTCTCCGGGTCCGTACTGCAGCGTCGGAATGCCCGCCAGGCCGGTGAGCAGGCGGAGGTCACTGCCGTAGGGGGCGCCGTAGACGTCTGGCAGGCGACCGCGGGCGGCAACTTGGTGGGCGGCCCGCACCCGGTCCACGAGGTCGCTGTCGGCCGGGATCCGGCCGGATGCGAACTGCCCGCCCCACCACTCGACCTCGACGGGATGGTCCCGCAGCCAGGGGTCGCGCGCGCAGGCGTCGGCGACGGCGCCCTCGAGATCAGCGCGGGCGTGCTCGGTCGATTCGCCGATGGCCACGCCGAGCCGCCCCTCCGCCACCAGCAGGTCGGGCACCGACGACGCCCAGTCACCGGCTCGGACCCGACCGATCGACAGTGGATGGGCGAGCGGCCAGCGGGCGACGAGCGGATCGACTGCTGCGTGGCGGCGGCGTTCGAGGTCGACCAGCGCCTGCGAGACCGGCCAGAACTTGTCGATCGCGCTCACGCCCTCGGTGCGGCGGGCGGCGTGCGTGGCCCGACCCTGGATGCGCAGGCGGAAGGTGAGCGCCCCCGAGTTCGCCGGCACCACATCGAGCTCCGTCGGCTCGGGGATCACGCACGCGTCGGCGCGCCACCCGCGCCGGAGCGTTGCGAACGTGCCGAGACCGCCGTCCTCCTCCCCCTGCACCGACGCCAGCGCGACGTCGCCGCGCAGGCGGACAGCGGCCAGGCGCAGCGCCCGGACCGCCCACAGCGACGCGATCACGCCCGCCTTCATGTCGCAACTGCCCCGGCCATGGAGGCGGCCGCCGCGGAACTCGGCGGAGTAGGGCGGGGCGGCCCACCTGTCGAGATCGCCCACCGGCACGACGTCGACGTGGCCGTTCAGCATCAGCGTCGGCCCCTCGCCGGCGCCGGGCAGCCGGCCAACGAGGCCCCACGCCTCGCTCCGGTCGACCTCCATGCCGGGGAAGTCGCGGTGGGCGGTCAGCGCCGGCAGGTCGATCGGCCAGTGGTCGACGTCGAGACCGGCGTCTGCGAAGAGTCCGGCGACGTACGCCTGGGCGTCGTTCTCGGCATCGGTGCCGCTCACGCTCGGGATCCTCACGAGCGTCGCCAACTCGTTCGTGAGCGGGTCGGTCAGCTCGGCTACCGCATCGAGCACCTGCGCCACCGGATCGGCCACCGCACCACCTCTCGGAAGGGGTCTAGCCGATCCACACGTGTCCGCGTCGGGCTCGCCTCTGTCCGCGCGTGGCAGTCGAAGTCGAGCCGCCACGCACCGCGCGGCCTACGACTCGGGTGGCGGCGGAGCACCCGGTGAGCTCATGTAGGTCGCCAGCTCCTCGAGCGTGACCAGACCGTCACCGTCCGCGTCCATCATCTCGATGGCCTTGGCGGCGGTCTCCTCCGTGAAGTTGACGCCCAGGCTGCCCATGAGCTCCTTGAACTCCGCCGCCGACACGCGGCCGTCACCGTCCTTGTCCAGCATCGCAAAGCTGGTTGCGTACCTCTCGGTGTCCACCATCGTCGTGAGCCTCCCCGGCACGGCTACGGAGCTCTCGCATTCCTACCCACGCACACCCGGACCAACACGTCCGTGACGGCGCCGGGCCAGTGTCAACTCGCATCGCCGGCTTCGCCCTCGATGAGGCGGCGGAGGCGGTCGGTCTCCTCGGACGGCTCGACGTCGAGCTCGGCCAGGGCGGCCAGCGCCCGGTCGAGCGTCCGGCGGGCCGCGGCGCGGTCGCCGCGGGCCAGGGCCACCGAGACCAGCACGGCGTAGGCGTCCTCGGCCCAGGGATCGACCTCGATCGCCCGCCCGACGACGCGTTCGGCGTCGTTCACGTCCCCCCGGGCGACCAGCAGCTCGCCGGCCCGGGTTGCCGCCGCCACGAAGCGGCCCCGGAAGCGCTCGCGCTCGAGCGCGATCCAGTCGGCGTCGGCGACGCCCTCGTACGCCTCGCCCCGGTAGAGCCCGACCGCCGCCAGGTTGCGCTCGAGCGCCAACGATGGTGTGCCGTCGGCCTCGGCCTTCGCCGCGGCATCGACATGGTCGTCGAACCGGTCGGCGTCGATGTCCAGCCATTCGCTGGTGACGAGCGTGACGGACTGGCCCTCGACCCGGACGTGGTACGCGGGCTCACGCGCGGACCGCCAGGGCTCGAGCACGCTGAGCAGGTACGTCATCGTGACCCGCAGGTTGTTCGCCGCCGCCCGCTCGCCCAGGTCGGGCCACAGCGCCGCCATGATCGCCGCGCGGCTGGTCTTGCGGTGGCCGACCAGGAATGCGAGCAGGGCCCGCATCCGCTCACGCCTCAGGTTGCCGTCAGTGACGGGCTCACCATTGCGCGTCACCGCAAGGGGACCGAGCACGGCGATCTCGGTGCGATCTGCCGGCGGGGCCGGCACGGCCGCCAGCAGGGACTTGGCGTGCCTGGCTCGGTGCGTCGGCGTCGCCGCCTCGACGCGCATGGCCTCGCGCCCCAGCGGCCCGAGGGCCTCGAGCAGCGTGGCGGCCTCGGGCCGGCCGGCCGCCTCGAGGCCGAGCGCCAGCTCGACGGCGAACCGGTGGTGGAGACCGGCGCGGACGCGCCCCATGTCGCGCAGGTCGAGGTCCCGCAGGGCCGGGTGCAGCTTGCCGAGTGCCCGGGCGCCGGTGCTGCCGCAGCCCGATCCTTCCCTCAGGGCGACCACCGCCCGGGCGAGCGTGCGAGCGTCGGCGACGTGACCCCGTAGCTCGGCTGCGTCCCAGCGATCGCGCGCCGAGGGGACGAGCAAATAGGACAGCACCAGGCCCCGCCGCCACACCCGCCGGTTGATGCCGCTGTCCAGGCCGTGGATCGCGATCGCCGGCTCGAGCACGTCGGCGGCTGCGGCTTCGTCGCCGCTCGTCACGAGCATGGCCGCCTCCGCCAGCGCGAGACGGGCGGCCTGGCCGAAGTCGGTCCGCCCTTCCTTGCGCCGGACGCGGGCCACGAGGTCCCGTGCCTGGTCGACGTCGCCGACCCACGCGGCCACGAACGCGGCCTCCGCCGCGCTCACCAGCTCGAACTGGAGGACGCCGGCGGCCTCGAAGCGATCGACGATCGGTGGCACCGCGGTGACGATGTCGTCGACCTCACCCAACGCCCAGCGGGCCTGGAGGTGGGCGCCCTCGATCGCCAGCTGGAGCGCCGGGTCGGGGGTGGCGGGGATGGCGTCGATGACGGTGACCGCCTCCTCCGCCCGGCCACCGCCGGCCAGCGTGGTGGCCCGCAGCCACCCGGCCATGGCCGCCCAGGTGTCGTCGAAGACCCCGTGCTCGATGGCATCGAGCCTGGCGAGCACATCGTCGTCACCCGCGACGATGTCGGCGACCACCGCCTCGCCGAGGCCGGCCACGGCCCGGGCAAGGGGGTGACCCTCGGCGCCGAGGGCCGCCAGCCGGGGCAGCACCTCGGCCAGCAGGCCGCCGTCTCCTTGCCACCAGGCAACCTCGCCGAGCAGCGCCAGGGCGCTCACCTCACCGTCGGGGTCCCCGACCTCGCGACACCGGCGGATGGCCGTCCGCAGCGGTTCGGTCGCCTCGGCCGGCGTGAGCACGGCGGCCCGGACCGCGGTGGCGAGCGCCGCGCCCGGGCTGTCCCGCGCGGTCTCGGGGAGGTCGGCGAGCCAGCGGTCGAGCTGGCGGCCCGGGGGCCGGTGGGCGCCGAGGCAGGCGGCCCGCAGGACCTGCGGCACGACGTCGACCAGGCCGGCCTCGCGGGCGAGGGTCAGGGCTGCGTCGTAGCGGTTCCTGCGGACCAGATGGTCGACGGCCCGGCGACGCATGGACGCCCGCTCGTCGTCGGCCAGGGCCAGCGCCGGCACGCCGCGCCAGAGCGCATGCGGCACCCGCCACCCGTCGGCGCCGCGGGCGACGAGCGGCACGCCGTCGAGACCGCTGGCCAGATCGACCGGCGTTCCGAGCGCGGCGGCCGCCAGGCCGTCGTCGGCGCCGCCGAGATCGGTCAGCACCGCCAGCACGTGGCGCCGCTCGGGTCCCAGCGGCTCGAGGACGTCCTCCCAGAGGTAGTCGCCGGTCATGTCGTCCCCGACGCTGGCGGCCAGCTCGGCCATCGCCGGCCAGCCGCCGGCGTCGTCGAGCCGCCCGACGGCGAGGCCCCGGCCGGCGGCGAACTCGGCCAGCTCGTCCTCCGTGAAGCGCAGATCGTCCTCGGCCACGCCCAGCACCGCACCCTGGGTGGCGAGGCGGGCGAGGGGCACGACCGGCGACGAACGGCTGGCCAGCAGGACGTGACCGTTGGCGGGCAGCGCGTCGACCAGGGCGATCAGCCAGGTCGCGCCCGGCGAGCCCGGCGGGAGCCACTGCGCGTCGTCGACCACCAGGCACACCGGGGTGGGGGCCCGCCGCCACACGGCGTCGGCCACGGTGGCCGGATCGGGCGGCTCCTCCGTCGTTCCCGTGGTCACGCGCGGCCCGGTGTCGCGCCCCTCGGCGCTGACCGCCGCCAGCACGTCGCGGGCCAGGGCCACGCCGTCGGCGTCGGCCTGCTCGAGGCCGATCCAGACGTCCTCCCCGCGGGGCGCGAGCCGGTTCTCGGCGACCGCCTGCGCCAGCAGCGTCGTCTTGCCCATCCCCGGTCCGCCCACCACGGAGGTCACCCGGTGCTCCCAGCGGCCGAGCAGGGCGACCAGCAGCCGTGGTCGCGTCAGCGAAGCAGGTCGCGGCTCTGGTGGCTCGAACCTGAACGAGCGGGGCATCTGGCCCGACACCCTAAATCGGCCGCGCCGGTGAGGCTCGCGATCGCGGCCGGCTCGCTTCGCGCTGGCTAATTCGCCTCCGCCACCCTGTTACTCCCCAGCGGAGGCACCGGGGGCCGCAACACGGGCGATTGCCGGCCCCCGGGCTTCCGCGCTCCGCGCCGCGGCTCGGCTCGGCGTCGTCCCGGTCCCCCGACGAGGGCCTGTGGTTGACTCGGGGGCAGATGGGCGTGACACCGATGGGGGAGAGGTACCGGCGGCCGGACTGGGTGAGGCGGGTGAACGCGATGGGCTCCGCCTCGGGCGGCCCCCGCCGCCTGGTGCCCATCGAGCCCGAGGAGCTGATCGAGCAGGCGCGGGCGTCCACGGGCATCGCCGATCCGGGTGATCTGGGGGACGGCGACTGGGAGGCCCGGCTGCGCGCCCTGGTCGACGCCGTCAACCGCAGTGACCTGCACGTGGTCGGCCGGCTCATGACCAGGGAGGAGCTGCTGCGTTGCCTGCGCACCCGGCTTCTCGTGGGCGAGCGTCGGCGCCGCGAGCCGTCGATCGCCGACGAGGTGATCGAGGCGCCGGTGATCGTCACCGGGCCGGCACGCTCCGGGACCACGATCCTGTTCGAGCTGCTGGGGCTCGATGCCGGCCTCCGCACCCCCACGGCGATGGACGTCATCCACCCGGCGCCGCCCGTCGGCACCGGGGAGGACGAGCGGCGGGACATGACCGAGGCCGAGCAGGAGCTGTGGGCCGACGTTCAGCCGGAGTTCGCCGCCATGCACGAGCTGCGGTCGGACCTGCCCGTGGAGTGCATCACCATCTGTGCGCCGTCGTTCGCCGGCAGCCACTGGTCGATGGTGCTGACCGACCAGGGCGACTGGCAGCCCGATGTCACCGCCGACCTGGCGTTCCACCGGGCGCTGCTCCAGACGATGCAGCACGGGCGAGCCGCGCAGCGGTGGCTGCTCAAGACGCCGGGATACGTGTTCATGCTGGACGACCTTCTCGCGGCGTATCCCGACGCCTGCGTCGTGCTGACGCACCGTGACCCGGCGCGCACCATGCCCTCCACCGCCAGCACCGCGGCCATGGTCCGGTGGCTGCGCACCGACTGCGTGGACCTCGATGTCCTCTCGGCCCTGATCGGCGCCCTGTTTGGTGACGCCCTCAACACGATCGCCCGCCGACGCCGCGAGGGATCGTTGCCCGGCACCTACGGCGACGTCCGGTTCGCGGACCTGATGGACGACCCCGCGGCCGCCATCGCCGGCGCGTACGAGGCGATCGGCCGCGACCTGACCGACGGGCATCGCGAGGCCATCACCGGCTACCTGGCGGCCAAGCCGCGGGGCCAGCACGGCACGCACCACTACACGGCCGAGGACTGGGGATTCGACGCCGCCGCGCTGCGCACCGACCTTGCCGACTACATGGACAGCTTCGCGGTGCCGGTCGAACCCTCGTGAACCCGAGGAATCGGGCCGGATTCACGCCAGGGAGTCGACCGGAACGACCTCGGCGGCGGGTGTGTCGATCGGCCCCTCGGGCAGCATGAACCGCCAGAACACCAGCCCGAACGGCCGTCCCTCGGTCGAGAGCCAGTTGGGGACGCCGGGATCGCGGTGGGCGATGACGATGCTCACGGCGCCGTCGGGCGCGGCGACCGCCTGGGCGCGGTTGAGGCTCACCCGTTGGCGCAGGTAGTCGAAGGTCTGGAGCTGCCGGTTCCACAGCGACACGTTGGCGCACCGGCAGCGTGGCCAGCGGGCCCGCATCACCAGCGCATCGTCGGGGCCGAGGAGATAGGGCGCCATGCTGTACGCGGCGTCGGCCGCGGCCAGGGCGTGGGCGCCCGGGTTGGAGGGCGGCGGGAACACGTGCGGCACCCGGGACACGAACGGCGGGGCATCCCCCTCGCCCGGCTTCGGAATGGCGTCGAGGGTGCGGCTCCGAACGAACGTGGCCATGCGGCGGAGCGCGGCTGCGACCGAGCCGTCCGTCGGCGCCACCGGGGCCGGGGGAACGTCGCCGTCGACCAGCTCGATGGACAGGCCCAGGTCGGGGACGGGCGGGGCGTGCGGGGACCGGACGCCCTCCCAGTAGTGGCGCACCGTGATGCGGGAGGCGTCCGGCGGGAGGGCCAGCCACCCCCGGTCCCGGGCCGGACCGCCGACCGTGACCTCGAACGAGCCGTCGTCCGCCATGTCGAATCCCGAGTCGTTCAGCGATCCCGCGGTTCCCGACGGGAACGCGCCGTCGGCGACACCGGCCTCGACCGTGAACGACACGTAGGCCGCGCCGGCGGTCCGGCCCCGGACCCGGTACGTACCCGCCGGGTGGACCGCGGCGTCGTGGTAGCGCGCGTCGGCATTGTCGCCGAGCGCCTTCCGCCACGGCGTGACGATGGCTCGGAACACCGGGTGGGCGGGGTCGTCCTCGAACTGGGTCTCGAGCCCGATGGCGAGGAGGTGGATCACCACGCGGAGACCCTCGGCGACGTCGACGGGTTCGGTGAGGCCCCAGTCCGTCCCCGCGAAGCGGTCGCCGACGGTTCGCAGCATGGCCAGCAGCTCGTCGTAGGCGGCTCGGCTCGCCGACATCGGACCTCCCACGTCGTCGCCGGCGATCCGATCGCCGAGGTGCATCAACGGGAACCCTCGCGGCCCGGATCCGCACGTTGCAGCCGACCCACGAGGCGAACAGTCTGGCGGACCTGATCGACGTACCGCTCGCAGCCGTCACAGCCGGCCAGGTGGGCGACGACGCGGCGGTGGCGGTCGGCGTCGAGGTCGCGGCCGAGGTAGTCGGACGCGAGCTCGACGATGGTGCGGCACTCGAGGGGGATCACGGCGTCACGCAGCCAGGGGGCTGACGGCCGGGAGCCGTTCCGGCTCCGCCGTCTCTCCGCAGGGGTGTTCGTCGATCGCCGTCTCGCCGCAGCGCTCACCGGCAACGACCTTGACCAGCACCGCGGCCGCGACCACGGCGACGCCGGTGATCATCCACGCCGCGGTGCCGACGCCCTGCTGCTTGCTCACGTGGCCGAACACCAGCGAGAACGGCAGGAAGCTGATCCAGGACAGTGCCCCCACGCCGGACACCACGCCGGAGCGGATCGTCGACGGCACCGCGTCGTGGAGCACCCGCGAGACGTAGATGCTCATGGTCACGACTGCGAGCGCCACGGCGAACTGGGCGACGGTCACGACGAGGATGTTCCGGCTCGCGGTGAGGACCCAGCTCGCCAGTGTCAGCGCTGCGATCGTCGCGACCACCGTCGTCGGGCGATCGAACCGCACGCGTCCGGCGAGCAGGCCGCCCAGGCCCAGGGTCGACACCAGGCCGGCCCAGAACGGCCCGTACAGCCCGGGTGCCGTTCCCGAGGCGACGAGCCACAGCGGCCCGAACTCGAAGATCACCTGCAGCATCAGGGCGGTGAGCACGGTCAGCGTGATCGCCGGGAGCAACTCCCGGCGCCGGGTGATCGTGCGGTAGGTCACCGCGACGTGGCTGCGCAGCGACGTCGGCTCCTCGGCCTTGTGCAGCCGGGGCTCGTCGAAGCGCAACAGCGCCACGATGGAGGCGAGGGCGAACGGCACGGTCAGGAAGTACGTCAGGCGGGGCGTCGCGAGCCCGGCCAGCACGCCGCCGGCGAGGGAGCTGGCGACGAGGGTGGCGCTCTCCACGAACCGCACCCGGCCGATCCGGGCCTCGAACCCGTCGCTGTCGCCGGTCTCCTCGAGCAGGGTGTCGTAGACGGTCGCCTCCATCGTCCCCGAGTACATGGCGAAGTAGAAGGCGAGGAGCAGGGCGCTGACGATGTAGAGCGGCACGCTGTGGCTGAGGCCCCCGACCAGGGCCGTCAGCATGAGGGCCGTGCTCGCGACGATCAGGACACCCCGGCGGCTCCAGCGGTCGGCCAGGATCCCCGAGGGGACCTCGACCAGCGGCACGAGCGCCGCGTAGGCCGCGGCCATGACACCGACCGTGGCCGCATCGAAGCCGATCTCGTTCATGAACAGCTTCTCGACCGGCACCCAGAGCATGAAGCCCTGGAGCGCCACCGCCACCTGCAGGGGCAGCAGCCGCCGCCGCACCGATGCGTTGACCGAAGGCTTGACCGTGGTGTCGACCATGACCCTGCAGAGTCACGATCGGCCGAGGCGTTACGCGCCCCGTCCCGGTCGGCGGTGGATCAGCCGGGCGGCTCCCGGAACGCGGCCAGCAGTGCGTTGCGGGCCTCGTCGGTCAGCTCGACGTCGGCCGCCGATGACCCCAGGGTTGCGATCGTCTGCCGCACCTGGTCGACGTAGGTGGTGCACCCGTCGCAACCGGCGAGGTGGTCGGCGACCCGACGCTCGGTCTCGTCGTCGAGGGCACCGTCGAGGTAGCCCGTGACCAGCTCCACCAGCTCGTCGCAGTTCAGGTCCGTCACTGGCTCACCTCGGTTCCGACCTCGGATGCCGACGCCAAGAAGTACTCCTCCAGCTTGCCGCGCACGAACGCCCGGGCGCGGTGGAGCAGCACCCGCTGGTTGGCCGCCGATATCTCGAGGATCGAGCTCACCTCGTCCGAGCCGTATCCCTCCAGGTCGCGAAGCGTGATGACGACCCGCTGGCGCTCGGGCAGCTCGGCCAGCGCCGCCTCCACCCGCGCGAGGACCTCCCCGGCCAGCATGTCCTGCTCGGGAGATGGCCACGGCGCGGGGAACGCCACCCAGTGGCCGGGAAACCGGTCGCCCGGCCCGCCGAACCGCGCCGGATCGACCGTGGGGGTGTCGTCCTCGCCGGCGACCGGGCTCCACGAGATCTGGCGCCCCTCGCGCAGCGCCCGCCGCTTCGCGGTGTTCACCAGGATCCGGTAGACCCACGTCTTGAGCGACGACCGGCCCTCGAACCTCGAGACGCCCTGGATGACAGCGAGCCACGCGTCCTGTACGACCTCGTCGGCCGAGGCGTGGGTCGACACGATGGAGCGGGCCACACGCGCCATGCCGCCGGACCAGGCGTCGAGGACGAGCCCAAAGGCCGCGTCGTCCCTGGCTCGCAGCCGGGCGACGAGCTCGGCGTCAGGGGGCAGCTCGGGTGGCTCGCGCATCCGTTGACCACGATGTCACGCGCCCCCACTGACCGATGAACGAGATCCGGCCGCCACCTAAGCTCGGCGCAGTCGGAGGGGGGTATCGGCCATGGCGCGTAGACCACTCGTGCTCCTACTGGTCCTCGGCTTGCCCTACGGCCACGAGGTCTGGCAGCTCCAGGGTGCCGACCCGGAGCGACCATACGTCGCGCCGCCCGCGGCGATGGCCGCCGGCCCCTGACCCACGGCGTGTTCTTCGAGCAGTTCTACCTGCAGGGCCTGGGCCACGCCTCGTACCTGGTCGGGTCGGAGGAGACCGGTGAGGCGCTGCTGTTCGATCCACAGCGCGACGTCTCCGGCTACTTCGACGTGGCGCGGGTCCAGGGCCTGCGCATTCGCCACGCCCTCGACTCCCACGGCCACAACGACTACCTCTCGGGCCTGACCGAGGTGGCCGAGCGCGGCGACGTGGAGCTGCTGGCCTCGGCGTCGGCCGAGGTCGGCTTCGGGCATCGTGCGCTTAGCGACGGCGAACAGTTCGAGCTCGGCGAGGTCGGCTTCGAGGTGCTGCACACGCCCGGCCACACGCCCGAGCACATCAGCCTCGTCGTGTACGACCGGTCGGCGTCGGCGGACGTGCCCGCCATGCTGCTGTCGGGCGGGGCGTTGCTCGTCGGTGACCTGGCCCGTCCCGACCTGCTCGGCGGGCACGAGCAGGCCGAGGCGGCGGCCCGCGACTTCTGCCGCACGATCCAGACGAAGATCCTCGAGCTGCCGGATCACGTCGAGGTGTTCCCCACGCACGTGGCCGGGTCGCTGTGCGGCGGGAACATCGGCAGCCGCCTGTCCACGACTGTCGGCTACGAGCGGCGCACCAACGAGATCCTGGCCACCGTCTCGTCCAAGGCCGAGTTCGTCGAGCAGTGCCTGCGTCTCGACAACCTGCCGGCGGTGCCGCCCTACTGGAAGCGGATGCGACGCCAGAACCTCGCCGGCGTGGCGCCGCTCGGCGTGCTCAGAGAGCCACCCGCGCTCGGGCCCGACGCGGTGCGGCGGGCGGCGCTCGACGGCGCCGTCGTGCTCGACACCCGCTCGCCCGAGGCGTTCGGCGCCGCCCACGTCCCGGGGGCGCTGAACGTGGGGCAGGGCGCCTCGTTCCCCACCTGGGCTGGGACGGTCCTGGACGAGGACGCCACGGTGGTGCTGGTCCTCGACTCACCGGCCGACCTGTGGCCCGTCACCTGGGACCTGCTACGCATCGGCTACGAGCTACCGATCGGATGGCTGGCCGGCGGGATGCTGGCCTGGCGCACCGCGGCCCGCGATCTCGACCGGCTTCCCCAGATCACCGTCCACGAGCTCCGGCGCCGCCTCGCCGCCGGCGAGGTCGACCTGCTCGACGTCCGCCAGCCGGCCGAATGGGCGGACGGCCACGTCGAGGGCGCCGCATTCATCACCGGCGGCGAACTGCCTCAGCGCCTTCACGACGTCCGCCGGACCGGCCGCCCCCTGGCGGTTGCGTGCGGTTCCGGCTACCGGTCCTCCGTGTCGGCCAGCCTCCTCGACGCCCGCACCGACCTCGACGTCATCAACGTCCTCGGCGGGATGAGCGCGTGGAAGGCGGCCGGCTATCCGACGACCGCCGGGTGATTCGTGCTGGCAGGTAGCGCCAAGCCAACCAGGCGGCCACCAGCAGCCAGATGACCCCGACGGCGGCGGCCAGGCCCGCGCCGTAGTTGCGCGGCAGGAGGGAGGGGTTGGTCGGATCGCGGCCATACCCCCGGACGAACGGCCAGCCGACCACGACGAAGATCCCGGTGGCGGCAAGGCCGGCCCGCACCGGGGGCCAGGCGCGCCGTGGACCGAACCGGCGGACCAACAGCGCCACCGCCGCCGCCACCGGCACGACGACGAGGTCGTGGACCAGTGCGGCGCCGACCACCCAGCGGGCGAGCTCGGGCGGGTGGGTGTCGGCGGCGTCGACGATTGCGCCCCGGAGCCCGTAGCCGATCACCGGAAGGCCGAGGGCGAGCCCGATCAGCAGGCCACGGCGCGAGGTCGTCTCCGGGAGCCCGTCTGGGTCGTCCATCAGCGGACCACCAGCTTCGACACCCACTTGGTCTGCAGCACGCCGGGACGGTTGGGCCCGATCAGGCGCACGGGGAAGCCGTGGTCGATGTGCAGGGGCTGGCCGTCGAGGTCGACGGCCAGCAGCGTGTCCGGGTCCGCCGCCTGGTCGGCGTTGAGGTGGGCGGTCCGGTAGCGGCCGCTCGGTTGCAGCGACTCGACACTCGCCCCGGCGTCGGCCGCCGCCCCCGCCCGCGCCAGCAGGTCACGCACCGGGACGCCCCGCCAGCGGGCCGAGGCGCTCCATCCCTCCACGCACGCGATCGGCAGTTCCGCCTCCCGCTGGGGCAGGGCCCGCAGCTCGTCCAGGCTGAGCTCCAGGCGCCGGTCGACCGCACCCTCGACGACCAGGCGGTAGGCGGGATCGCGGGCCAGGGACGTCACCCGGGCGGCGGCCGCCGACTTGTTCACCGGGACACCCTGCGGACCGACCCCCGGGCGCCGCTGGGCCAGGACCGACACGGGGCTCAGGGCCGTCACCGTGCCGCCGGCCGTGGCCACCGCCAGGCCGACGGAGATGGCGGTGACCCCACCCAGGAATGCCCGCCGGTCGCCCGCCGTGGCCCCGGCCATGCCCACGGCCCGCCGTTCCCGCCGCACGGCGTCCCGGGTGGCAGCTGCCTTGGCGCCGACGTGGACGGTCAGCGCACCGATCGTGATCCACGCCACCCAGAAGTGGGCCCGGGGGAAGAAGAACGACCAGGGGTACCACTGCGCGACGTTCAGCGTTCCCGACAGGAGCTGGAAGAGGCCGCCACCGACCAGTGGCACCAGCGCCAGCCGTTCGAGGGCATGCAGCACTGACAGGGCCGGCGGCCACGCGAAGAATCGGGGGTGGACCACCCAGAGCTTGGCCAACAGCAACGGGATCGCCGCCATCCCGCTCGCCACGTGCAGGCCCTGCGTGACGCGGTACAGGCCGGCCGGGCGGGGCGGGTACGTGAACCAGGACGGGGGGTCCTGCGCCAGGTGCGACCACACGCCGGTCAGAAAGCACGTGCCGAACGTGACGCCGAGCCCGAGTCCCAGCCATGCCGCGCCTCGGACCTCGTGCAGCTCGCTGCCGGTTCCCGGACCTCCCGGGCGTCGCTTCGTCATGGCCGCACCGCCCGGCCGAACCACCGCTCGCCGGCGAGGTCCAGATCGATGGCCGTCAGCCCGGCGGCGGTGGCCAGCGGCTCGAACCCGTCGGCTCCGACCCGCGCCCAGGCGAACCAAGGTCCCAGCCCCCGAGCCGACGCCAGGCGGGCGGTCATCGGGCCGGTCGGCACGCCGGGTGGCTCGACCTCGGCCACCACCTCGCCACCGGGCCGGACGAGGCGACACGCCCGCGCCAGCAGCACCCCCGGATCGCCGCCGATGCCGATGCTCCCGTCGAGCAGCAGCACGGTCCCCCAGCGGCCTTCTCCGGGCAGCGGGCCGAACACCGAGCGGGCCAGGACGGGTGCACGTCGTCGCGCCGCCTCGGCGACGGCCGCCGGGCTGGGATCGACGCCGAGCGCCGGGCGCCCGGCAGCACCGAGTGCGGCGACGACGCGTCCCGGCCCGCACCCGACGTCGAGCACGGGATCGGGCAGCGTGTCGAGCAGGGCGAGCTCGACCTCGTCCGGCGGCCCACGCCAGCGCCCCACGGGCAGCTCGATCGCCTCGCCACCGGAACCGACGAGCGACGTCACAGCCCGGGCCGCGTGGTGAGCGGGCCGAGCTGCGCCGCCTGCGACCGGACGACGGCGGCCAGCTGCGTTCCCGGGGCCAGGGCCGCGACGGCGACGGCGTCCGGCCACGTGTCGATGTCGGTCTGCAGGTCGAGCGGCCGCATGCGCATCCCCAGCGCCGCCAGCCGCGCCGCCTGCCGCGCGCCGGTGTCGGGCCGGCTGGTGGGGACACCGAGCACCGCGTCGGGCCGGGGTCGTCGCATGCCGAGCGCCCACCAGCCCCCGTCGGTGGCCGGGCCCAGCACTGCGTCGACCTGGTCGGCGGTCAGCGTCGCCATGGCACGGTCCAGGTCGGCGGCCGAGACCTGGGGCGTGTCCATGCCGATCTGCAGCACCGGCCCGCCAACCGCCACGAGCGACCATGCGCGCGCCAGCCGCCGGTCGAGGGTCCCACGACCCTGATCGATCACCGTGACTCGCCGCGGGCACCATGCCCCCGGTCGCCCGTCGAGGGCCAGCACCACCCGATCGGCTCTGGAGCCGAGGGCGGCATCGAGCGTGTCCGCCAGGGCGGCCTCCGCAACCCGGGCGGCCTCGACGGGCGAGCACGGCGGGCACAGTCGCGTCTTGACGCGGCCTGGGACCGGTTCCTTGGCGATCACGACGAGGTCCACGGGCCCGGTCTATGACCCGTGTCGCACTCGCTGGAGCGGACCGGCCCGATGTTCCGCAGCTCGTAAGGCCTTCCCACGGTCCGCGGCCCTACCCTCGGCGGGTGATGGAGGCGCCGTCCCGGATCCTGGTCGTCGACGACGACACCACCGTGTCGGAGGTTGTGGCGCGCTACCTCGAGCGCGACGGCTACGCGGTCGAGACGGTGGCCGACGGGCGGCACGCCCTCGAGCGGGCGCTAGCGGAGCCGCCGGACCTCGTCGTCCTCGATCTCATGCTGCCGGGCGTCGACGGGCTGGAGGTGTGCCGCCGCCTGCGGGCCCTGGCACCGGTCCCGATCGTCATCCTCACGGCCCGCAGCCAGGAGACCGACCGCATCGTCGGGCTCGACCTGGGGGCCGACGACTACGTGTCGAAGCCCTTCTCGACCAAGGAGTTGGTGGCTCGCGTGAGGGCCGTGTTGCGCCGGGCGCGGGGACCGCTGGCGGGGACAGCCGGCGCGCCGCGGGTCCACATCGATGGCGACCTCGAGGTCGACATCGCCGCCCGCCAGGCCCGCAGGGGCGGCGACGTGGTCTCGCTGACCGCCCGCGAGTTCGAGCTGCTGGCGTTCCTCGTGCGCCACCCGCGCCGCGCCTTCCGGCGCGAGGAGCTGCTCGAGGGCGTGTGGGGCTACCGCTACGGCGACGCCTCCACGGTCACGGTCCATGTTCGGCGCCTGCGCGAGAAGATCGAGCCGGACCCCGCCAACCCGGTCCGCATCGTCACGGTATGGGGCGTCGGCTACCGGTGGGAGGGCGTCGCGGCATGAACGCGACCGTGGCAACCGTCCCCGCGCCGGGTGTCGTGGCGGTGGTCGTGGCGGCGGGCTTGCTGGTCGCGATCGGTGCCGCGGCATCACTGGGCCTGCCCGCCGGCGATGCCGCCCAGCTCGTGGCCATCAGCTTCGGCGTGTCGGTCCTCCCCTACGCGGCGGGACGGCTGGTGCTGCGCCGATCTCGCAGCCCGCTGGTGGTCGCACTCATCCCGGTGGTCGCGGTGGCGTTGGGGTCCTTGGCCGCCGCCCGGGCGATGTTCGTGTCGAGCCACGACCTCTCGGCCCTGGTGGTCGTCGTCGTGGGGGCCGGGACGGCCGGGGTGCTGGGCGCCCTGGCGTTGGCGACCGAGCTGGACCGGGCCCGCCGGCAACTCCTGGAGGCCGCCGAGCGGGAGCGGACGCTGGAGTCCAGCCGGCGCGAGCTGGTGGCCTGGGTGAGCCATGACCTGCGCACGCCGATCGCCGGCATCAGGGCGATGGTCGAGGCCCTCGACGATGGCGTGGTGGACGAACCCGACGAGGTGCGGCGCTACCACCTCCAGCTCATGACCGAGGCGGACCGCCTGGCCCGGCTCGTCGACGACCTGTTCGAGCTGTCCCGGATCGAGGCCGGGGCGCTGGCGGTGAGCGTGGAGCGGGTGCCGCTGGGTGAGCTGGTGTCGGACGTGGTGGCCTCGGCGGCGCTGATGGCGGGAGCCAAGGGCGTGCGGGTCGACGCCCGGCTCGGGGGGCGACCCCCCGACGTGGCGGGATCGGCGCCGGAGCTGACACGCGTGGTGCGCAACCTGCTCGACAACGCGGTCCGCCATACGCCGCCGGGCGGAACCGTCGAGGTCGCGGTGGGTGGCGACGACGGCCACGTCGAGGTGTCCGTCCTCGACGGCTGTGGCGGCATCCCCGCCCATGACCTCGACCGGGTGTTCGACCTGGCCTACCGCGGCGACGCCGCTCGCACACCGAGCGCGACCGGCGGCGCCGGGCTCGGGCTCGCGATCGCCCGGGGATTGGTGGATGTGCTCGATGGTGACATCGCCGTGCGCAACGAGCCGGGAGGCTGCCGGTTCACCGTGCGCCTACCCCGCGCGTAGCCCGCCGACCTCGAAGGGCTCGACCGCCCGGAAGCCCAGCCGCTCGGCGGCCTGCGCCGGGCTGGCGACGACGTGGCGGATGTCGCCGAGCCGACCCCCGCCCACCACGATCGGTGCCAGACCGGTGCCGACGCAGCTGGCTCGAGCCAGGTCGAGGACGGTGCGGGGGACCCCGGAGGCCACGTTCAACGGGCCCACCACCGGCGCCTCGGTGGTGAGGGCGGCCACGTTGGCACGGGCGACGTCGAACACGTGGACGAAATCGCGGGTCTGCGCGCCGTCCTCGAACACCCGTGGCGGCTCACCCCGCTCGATGGCGGAGCGGAAGATCGATGCCACGCCGGCGTACGGCGTGTCCTTCGGCATCCGCGGCCCATACACGTTGTGGTAACGCAGGGCGGTCACCGCGACGCCGTGCTCTCGACCGAACGCCGCGCACAGGTGCTCCTGGTGCAGCTTGGTGGCGGCGTACACGCTGCGCGGGTCGGTGGGCGCGTCTTCGTCGATGGGTGCCCACGCCACGGGGTCGCCGCACGCAGGGCAGGGAGGGTCGAATCGCCCGGCGGCGAGGTCGTCGGCGGTGCGGGGGCGAGGTCGGACCTCGCCGTGTTGGCGGCACCGGTAGCGCCCCTCGCCGTAGACAACCATGCTCGATGCCAGGACCAGCCGGCCCCGGAACCCGACGTCGTGCAGGACCCACAGCCCCGTGGCGGTGCCGGAGTCGTTGTCGTCCACATACCGGCGCGCGTCACCGAAGTCGATCCCGAGCCCGACCCGTGCCGCCTGGTGGCACACCGCGTCGAGCCCGCCCGCCGCCGCGCGCCATGCGTCCGGGTCGCGGACGTCGCCACGCACCAACTCGACGTCCGGGTGCAGCCACGGGGGAGGAGCGTCACCGTGGGCGACCAACGAGTCGAGCACGACGACCTCGTGGCCACCGGCGACGAGGAGGTCGACAACGTGGGAGCCGACGAATCCCGCCCCTCCGGTGACCAGGATGCGCATGTGGGCTACCACGCCGAGACGAGCGCCGCCTGGAGCAGCAGGGCCAGGCCGGCCTGGGCGACCAGCCAGCCCCGCCGGTCGCCGGGGGCGGCCAGGGCGAGCCACGGGACGAACGGCAACCAGATGCGCTCGACCTCGCCACGCGACATCTGCGACAGGTTGGCCACCACGACCGCGGCGAGGGCGACGCCGGGCAGCAGGCGCACCGGCCGGTCGGCCGCCGTCAGCACGCGGGCCAGGCCGACCGCCACAGCCGGACCCGTGGCGAGGGCCAGCGCCGCCGGGTTGCCCACCATGGTGAGGTAGCCGGCCGGGCGCTGCCCGCCGACGCCGGACAAGTAGGCGTGCCCGGTGGCCTGCAGACCCTCGATCCACCAGAAGCCGGCGATCATTCCGGCGGCGCCCAGCGGCAGCAGCACCCCGATGGCGAACGGCGCCAGGATGCCGGGCGGTCGGGCCGTCCGGTCTCCTCGACCGGCGCGCACGATCACCACCGCCCCGGCGGCGACGACGAGGGTGGCGCCGTAGCTGAACAGCAGCGCCACGCCGAGCACGGCCCCCGCCGCGAGCGCGCGGCTCCGCGACGCCCGGACCGCCGCCAAGGTTGCAACGGCCAGGCCGGCTGCGGCGAGCCCCGCGAACAGCGCGTCCAGCGACGTCCCGGCCCACACCGCCGCCGGCAGCACGACCAGGGCCGGCGCCGCCCGCCGGGCGATGCGGTCGCCCGCCAGCGCTCGAATGGCCACGAGCGCAGCGGCGACGGCCGTCCCCCAGCCGGCGATGGCCACGGCTGCCAGCCATCCGGCGCCGCCAAGGCCGGCGCGATCCGCCAGCCACGCCAGCGCCAGCGGGCCCGGCGGATGTCCCTGCACATGGATCGGGAAGTCCGCCAACCGATCGGTGAACTGGCGCACGACCTCGCCGAGGTCGTCGATCCGGCCCGCGAACGGCTCGTACTCGTGTCGCGTCGTGAGCGGCGCGGCCACTGCGGACCAACCGTCTGCGGCCGCGAGCGACAGCGTCCACGCCCCGGCGGCCAGGCCCGCGACCGCCGGTAACCGCCGCACGCGGCGCGCGATGGCCGGGCCGCACAGCACCACCAGCCCACCGACCGCGGCTGCGGGCACGAGCCCCCAGCCCGCGTGCCACCGCCACCGCCCGTAGAGCGGCGCCGCCCGCAGCGCTGCGCCACCGTCGGCGACGGCCCAGCCTCCCCAGGCCAGCGCCACCGCCACGACGCCGACCCATACTGCCGCCGCGAGCCGGCTGCGGTGCGCACCGGCGGCGGGCACGAAACCGACCGGCGGGGCGGTGGCACTGCCGGCGGTGGCTGTGGCGACCACGGGCGGGACCGTATGTCCGGGCGCCGTGACCGGGACGGTCCCCCATGGCGATGTTTCGAACCTCGTAAGGCGCCGCGTCCCTACGGTGCGGTTCATGAACGACCGTACGGCGCCGGCGGCCGTGGACGTCGTGCTCCCGGTGCTCGACGAGGCCGCGGCCCTGCCGTGGGTGCTGGGCCGCCTCCCGCCCGGCTACCGCCCGGTGGTGGTCGACAACGGCTCGAGGGACGGGTCGGGGGACCTGGCCCGCGACCTGGGCGCGCTGGTCGTCGTCGAGCCGCGGCGGGGCTTCGGTGCCGCGTGCGCCGCCGGCCTCGCAATGGCCAGTGCGCCGGTCGTGGCCTTCTGCGACGCCGACGGGTCCCTCGATCCGGCAGAGCTGCCGCGGGTGGTCGGGCCCGTCTCGGCCGGGGGCGCCGATCTCGTGCTCGGCGCCCGCCGCTCGACCGCCCCGGGGGCGTTGCCGCGGCACCTGCGCTACGCCAACTCCTATCTGGCCCGGCGGATCCGCCGTGCGACCGGCGCCGACCTCTCGGACCTTGGTCCCATGCGGGCCGCCCACCGGCACGATCTGGTCGCGCTCGGCATCGCGGACCGTCGATTCGCCTGGCCCCTCGAGATGGTGCTGCGTGCCGCAGCCGCAGGGTGGCGCATTGCCGAGGTCCCCGTCTCCTACGGGCCCCGCATCGGCCGGTCCAAGGTCACCGGCACGGTCCGGGGCACGGCCCGGGCGGTCCGGGACATGCGCCGCACACTCGCCCGGTGGGGTTGACCGGCTCGAAGAGAACCTGCCGCGGGATTGGTTGCCATGGCCACCAATACCGCGGCAGGTTTCCACCGATTCACCCACGCTGGGTGAGGCGGCCGCCACCGGGTGGACCACGCTGGACCCGTGGCCCCCGCCATCGCGCACGAGCCCACCCCGGCACCCGGCGCTACCCCCACGGTGCGGCCAGCGTGAGCCCGACGGAGGCGCCGGGAACGGAGGCGGCGGGGGGCTCGGCGACGGGTCGCGACGCTGAGCGGTACCGGTCGGTCGCCCACCGGCTGTACGAGATCGCCAAGCCGATCCGCGTCCTGGCGGCGCTGCGCTGGCCCACCTCGGTACGCGAGGAGTTTCTCGCCGGCGGCGCCGACGCGCTCCCTGCCGTCGACTACGCATCGTTCGACGAGCGGCCGATCGTCGACGCCGTCCGCGAGGTACGACGGTCGATCTACCCCGGGGGGCTCGTGGACGACTGGTTCGAGTCGGTCGCCGAGTCGATCGAGCTGACGGCCCGGATGCTGGCGGCACGGGGCACCGAGTCGTTCCTCGCGTACAACCGGGACCTCTACGGCACACCGCACACGCCGCTGCGCTACGACCCCACCACGCCCTACGAGCTCGCCGAACGCGTGCACGAGGTCTTGCGGGGGCTCGACCGCATCGGCCTGTCGTTCGAGGCTCGCCGCGACCACTCCGCACAGGAGGTGGCCGACATCTTGTCGTCCGGCGTGATCGCCCACTTCGGCCCCGACGACGCGCCCACCATCAAGATCGTCGACGAGCTGTCTGCGAACGCTGTGGCCACGGCGAGCAGGATCAAGGTGCGGTCCGGTGCCCGCTTCACCGCCCGGGACGCCGCGCAGCTGCTCAACCACGAGGCGTTCGTCCACGTGTTGACCGCGGTGAACGGTCGCTACCAGACCGACCTGCCCATCCTGGCCATCGGGCATCCGGGAACGACCCGCACCCAGGAGGGCCTCGCCGTGTTCTCGGAGTTCGTGTCGGGCACCCTCGAGCTCGACCGGTTCCGCCGCCTGGCCGACCGGGTCCTCGGCGTCCAGATGGTCATCGACGGCGCCGACTTCGTCGAGTTGTTCAGGTGGTTCTCGGACCGGTCGCCCGACCCCGAGCAGGCCTTCGAGAGCACCCGCCGCATCTTCCGGGGCGGGCCGGTCACCGGCGGTGCGCCGTTCACCAAGGACTGCGTGTACATCTCCGGCTTCCTGGCGGTGAGCACATTCATCCGGGCGGCGTTCGTCGAGGAGCGCCTCGACTGCGTGGGGACGCTGTTCGCCGGCAAGCTCGATCTCTTCGACGTCCCCGCCCTGGTCGAGCTGCGCCGCCTGGGCCTGTGCCGTGGCCCGGTGCACCGCCCTCCCTGGGTCCTCGACCCGGGGTGGGCGCTCACGTGGCTGACCTACTCGAGCTTCGTCTCGGCGATCGACCTGGCGGCGGTGTCCGACGCCGTCGGGCACCTCCTCGACCGGGCGCCGCAACTCGACCTCACCGGGTGAGGGCGGCGAGATCGCCGGGGAAGCGGACCCCGGCCGGGCGGACATCCTCGCCGGCCAGAGCCCTGCTTTGCGGCCGCAGCGTCGGCGGCAGGCAGCTCCGGGCATTAGGTCCAGCCATCGCCTCGGTGACCCTCAACGAAGTTGAATCTCCGGGCATGGAGATCACGCGCATCGGCAACATCACGACGAGGTGGGGCGAGAGCCTGCTCTGGGACGAGCTGCGGCAGCGCCTCTACTTCGTCGACTGCGCCGCCAGGACGTTGCACTGGCTGGATGACGGTGGCGACGAGGTGGAGACGCTTCCCGCACCGTCGATGCCCACCGGCATCGTGGCGACCACCGATGGCCGGGTGCTGGCCGCGCTCGAAGACGGCCTCCACGTGGTCGACCCCGACTCCGGTGACTGGAGGCTCGTGACCCCCTACCCGGATGAGATCGGCGGACGCTGCAACGACATGTGTGCCGACGCTGAGGGCAACGTCGTCACCGGGAAGCTGAACCTGGGCCCCGCCAGCGGATCCGCCTGGTGGTTCTCGGCGCGCCGCGGCTGGCGCATGCTCGACCCCGACATCGGCAACACCAACGGGCCGAACGCCGGTGTGATCGACGGCGCGATGACGCTGATCGTCGGCGACACATCGGCGCACTACTACGCCTACCCCTACGACCCGACGACGGGGTCGGTGGGCGAGCGACAGGTGTTCGGCGACATGACCCACCTCGAAGGCGGTCCCGACGGCGCCAAGCTGGACAGCGACGGCGGCCTGTGGTGCGCGCTCGTCGGTGGAGGCCGGCTGGTGCGGTTTGCGCGTGACGGCCTCGACCGCGAGGTGGCGATGCCGCTACCGAACCCCACCGATGTCGCATTCGCCGGGCCCGGCCTCGACCGGCTCTACGTCACGTTCGTCGACGGTGGGCTCATGGTGCTCGACGGCCTCGGTGCCGTCGGCCGCATCGAACCCCGGTGCTCGCTGTGATCGACCTCGTCGCGGCTCACGCCCGCCAGTCGATCCAGGTGCCGTGGGGGTGCACGTAGCCGAGGACCGTGCCGTCGACGGCGCCGTCGCGGAACACGGCCAGTCCGAGCACGCTCCCCTCCACCCCCTGGTCGTCAGCCGGCGCCCCGGCGCCGGGCAGCCCATCCACCACTCCCTGGACCTCGGCGCTGATCCAGGCCACCGGCCGGTCGCGCGAGGCCGCGGCGAGGGCCTCGCGGAACCCCGCACGCTGGGCGTGCGACAGGTACGCGACCACCTGGGTGGTGGTCACGACGGCGACGGCGCCCGCGGGCAGGCCGGCGATGGCGGGGCCGACACCGTCGACCGCGTCGCCCTGCACCAGCGTGATCGGGGTGCGCCGGGCCTCCTCGAGGGCGAGGCGCGTGCGCGGCAGGCGGCCCGTGTCCGGCCACACGCACGCCAGCTGCCAGCGCGCCTCGTCGTCGTCGTCGACGTCTACCGGCGCACGGTCGAGGCCGACGCGGGCGACGATCGGCGGCAGGAGCGGGGCGATCGGCGGCGTGCCCCCGGCAACCCTGCACGCGATGCGGACCGGCGCATCGCCCGGTCCCGTGGTGCCCGCGGGCCCGTAGTCGAGGAGGTAACGGTCCGACAGCAGGTTGAGCCCGGCGCTGCAGCCCACGTCGAGATGCGCGAGCGGCTCGCCGAGCCGAGCGGCCACCGTGGTGAGCGCCGGGCCGAGGGTCGCCGAGCGGCCCACCTCGTTCGTGTTCACGTGGTGGGTGGCGAGGAGCCCCAGCAGCGCGTCGCGCTGGCTCAGGCAGAGGTCGACGAACAGCGAGCCCGGGTCGGCGCCGGACTCGCCCGCGTAGACGGCCGCCAGCGGGTGATCGAGCCCGCCCAGCAGGAGGTCGTGGACGGCGGCGAGCAGCAGCACCGGGTTGTGGCCCTCGGGCGGCGCCTCGGCGACCATGTCGAGCACGGCGTCGCTCTCGGCGACGGCCCGGCAGATGCGGTCGTACAGCGGGGAGTAGCCGCGACACGACGAGTCGGCGATGTAGGTCCAGATGTCCGCCAACGCGTCCTGGTGGCCCACGCCTCTATGTGAGCACGCAGCCCCGCTGCGGAAGCGGCAGGCCGGCGCCCCCGTCACCCCGGACGGGTGATCTTCGGCCGGGTCGAGCCATGGATGGTGTCCCGGTGTCGACGCGACCAGGCTCCCGGTGAGGCTCGCCTGGTTGGCCGTCTCGGCCGTCGGGTTGGCCATTGCGGCCGCCTCCATCGGCGCGGCCCGCCGGGATGACATCCCGCGCTGGGAGGTCCGGGTGTTCCACGCCATCAACCGCTTGCCGGCGTGGATGCACTGGGTCCTGTGGTTGCCCATGCAGCTCGGGAACCTCGTGGTCGGAACGCTCGTCGGCCTGGTCATCGCCTGGGTGGCCGGGGAGCCGGCGGTCGCGGTCGGCGTGATCCTGGCGATGGTCCTCAAGCTCGTGACGGAGCGCATCGTGCGGCGGGAGATGAGGGCCTACCTGGCGGTCCGCGAACGACCGGGCACGAGCCAGGACGGCGCCGTGCTCCGCGGTGGCGACGTGCCGGCAGTGGGGGCGAGCTTCCCGTCGGGGCACGTCATCCTCGTCGCCGCCATCGGCTGCGTGGTCGCTCCGACCGTGCCGGCGGTGTGGGCCTGGGCGCCGTTCCTGGTCACCGCCGTGGTCATGGTCGGTCGGGTGTACGTGGGCGCCCACAACCCCCTCGACGTGACCGCCGGCCTCGGCGCGGGCCTGCTCCTCGGCGGCGTGGTGGCCGGATTCGTCGGGTGACCGGGCCCGGGGCGTCGTAGGCGTTCGTGCCGCCGCCCGATCGTGACAAGCTGGTCGGGTGACCGGCAGGCGGCGGGCGAGGGCTGTCCGTTGACGACGCACGATGCGCTCACGGCATGGGGTGCGTACGACCGGGACGACCCGTTCCCGCTGTTCGCCAGCGTCCGGGAGCTCGGTGCCGTGCATCGGGTCACGCTTGCGGACGGACACGACGCTTGGCTGGTGGCCCGCTACGACGAGGCTCGCGCCGCCCTCAACGACCCGCGGTTCTCCAAGGACATGCACGCCGCCCTGGCCCTGGGCTCGGACGTCGTGGCCGAGGGCCTTCCCGGGCCGGCCTTCGCGCGGCACATGCTCAGCGTCGACCCGCCGGACCACACCCGGCTCCGTCGCCTGGTCTCGGCTGCCTTCTCGCCCCGGCGGATCGAGGGGCTGCGCCCGCGGGTGCAGTCCATCGTGGACGACCTCCTCGACGACCTCGCCGCGCTCGGGCCCGAGACCCGTGCCGATCTCGTGGCGGCGTTCGCCTTTCCGCTTCCGTTCACCGTGATCTGCGAGCTCCTCGGCGTGCCCGAGCCCGCCCGGGGCCCGCTGGGCCGCGGCCTGGTCGCCCTGCTGGTCCCGACGCCGACTCCGGCTGCGTATGCGCAGGCCAAGGAGGCGTCCGATGCCGTGGTGGCGATGCTGGAGGCGCTCGTCGAGGCGAAGCAGCGGGCCGAGGGCGACGACCTCGTCAGCGGGCTGCTCAGCGCCCGGGACGGCGACGAGCGCCTCGACGACCAGGAGCTGCTCTCGACGATCTTCCAGCTGATCGTCGCCGGCCACGACACGACGGCGAGCCTCATCGGCAACAGCGTGGTCGCGCTGTTCCGCAACCCGGACCAGCTGGCCCAGCTGCGTGCGGATCCCGCCGGGATTCCGGCGGCCGTGGAGGAGTGCCTCCGCTACGACGCCCCGGTCCCCCACGCGACGTTCCGGTACGCGATCGAACCGGTCGCGGTCGGGGACGTGACGATCCCGGCCGGGGCGCAGGTCCTCATCTGCCTGGCGGCGGCCAACCGGGACGCCGACCGTTACGAGGGCTCGGAGGCGCTCGACATCGGCCGAGCCGAGGCCCGTCACCTGGCCTTTGGGCACGGCATCCACCATTGCCTCGGTGCCGCACTGGCACGGATGGAGGGTCAGCTGGCCCTGGCGTCGTTGCTGCGCCGGTTCCCCGAGCTCAGGCTCGCGGTGCCCGTCGGCGACCTTCACTGGGACCATGGCGACGGGCTCGTGCTGCGGGGCCTCTCCGAGCTGCCGGTGATACCGGGCCCGGCCCTGCCGCGCGGCTCCTAGGCCGCACGCGAAGGGGCGCCCAACCGGCACCGTGCGACAAATTTCCACTTGACGCTTTCCAAAGTTAGGTCTTTAGTAAGTCAAGTCTTGACGAGGAGGTGGTAGGTGGACTTCACAACGATGCAACGGGCCTGCGCGTCGACGGAGCGAACCATCGAGGGGGTGACCACCGAGCACTACGACCTGGCCACCCCGTGCGTGGACTGGAACACGTGGGCCCTCCTCAACCACGTCCTCGGGACCCTGGCGCTGGGCGCAGGCCTCCTCGGTGATGTCGAACCGACGGTGCAGATGGCGCCGGGCAGCGTGCCCGACACGGACCTGGTCGGGGACGACCCCGTGAAGGCCTACCGAATCGGCGTGGACCGGCTGCTCGTGGCGGCCGGCGGCGACGCCCTCACCCGGTCGCACTCCACGCCACTGGGCGCCATGCCGGGGAGTGTCCTCGGAGGCTTCACCACGCTGGACATCGCCGTCCATGGATGGGACCTCGCCAAGGCGACCGGTCAGGACGCCGAGCTCGACGACGCCCTTGCCGACGAGGTGCTCACCTTCGCCATGCAGACGATCACGGACACGACCCGGGCGCCGCGCATCGGCCCCGAGGTCACCACCGGCCCCGGAGCGTCGGTCACCGATCGCCTGGTCGCCTTCCTCGGCCGCCACCCGTGACGGCCGACGCCGTCCTGCGGGCGCTCGCCGAGCCTCATCGTCGCCGCATCCTGACGCTGGTCGGTGACGGTGAGGTCCCCGCCGGCGAGATCGCGCAGCACTTCGACATCACGCATCAGGCGGTATCGCAGCACCTCAAGGTTCTCCGCGACGCCGGGCTGCTGAACGAACGCCGCGACGGGACGCGCCGCCTCTACGCCATCCGACCCGAGGCGATCGAATCGGTGCGGGCCTACCTCGACGAGCTCTGGCCGGCCTCCCTCGACCGGCTCCGGGACACGGTCGAACGTGACAGGCGCGGGCGCAGCGCCGAGTGATGACCCTCGACGACGCCTACAGGACGGCGGTGCGGATCGACGCTCCGCCGGCCGACGTCTTCCCGTACCTCACCGACGCCCGGCTGATGCTCCGCTGGATGGGTGAATGGGCCGATCTGCAGCCAAAGGTCGGCGGGCGGCTCGCCATCGACGTCAACGGCGTCCCGATCCGGGGTGAGTACCTCGTCGTCGAACCACCCCATCGGGTCGTATTCAGCTGGGGTGCCGCCGGCAGCGATCTTCTCGCACCAGGGTCGACGACGGTCGAGATCGCGCTGCGCCCCGACGGTCGCGGCACGCTGCTCGAGCTCGCCCACCGCGGGTTGCCCCCCGAGGAGCGGCCCCGCCACGGCGTCGGCTGGGGCCACTTCCTCGAGCGACTCGTCGTCGCCGCGTCCGGCGGGGAGCCCGGGCCCGATCCCTGGGGGAATTGATCGGTACCCGCCGATCGCCCACCGCTATGGTCACGTAGTTGCTCGAGCAAGAGGAGTCGCTGGATCGCGTCCTTCACACACTCGCCGACTCCCGCCGCCGTGAGTAGCGGCGCCGCGACCGGTGGCGACTGGCCCGCCGTCGGGGTCGGGCTGCCGATCGGCGGGCCGCACGCCGGCCCTGCGGCGGTCGAGGCGGTCGCAACCGCCGCCGACCGCCTGGGGTTCAGCAGCGTCAGCCTCTCCGAGCGCCTGCTGCTGCCCGCCGGTGCCGGCTGGCGCAACGACTTCGGCCTGCCGGACTGGCCGTTCTACGACGCCATCGAGAGCCTCACGTGGGTGGCCGCCAAGACGAGCGGCATCCGGCTGCGCACCGACGTCGTCGTCCCGCTCTTCCAGCAGCCGATCGTCCTGGCGCGCCGCCTGGCGACGCTCGATCACCTCTCCGGCGGGCGTGTCGAGGCCGGCGTCGCGCTCGGCTGGCTACCCGAGGAGTTCGAGGCGACCGGCATCGGCACCACTGGCCGGGTCGCCCGCTTCGAGGAGTGTCTGGCCGCAATGCGCGCGTGCTGGGGGCCCGACCCCGTCGAATACCGCGGCGAGCACTACCGCATCCCCCGGTCGAAGATCGGGCCCAAGCCGCTCGAGGGCACGATCCCGGTCTTCATCGGCGCCGTGGCGAGGCCCGCGGTGGCGCGGGCGGCGCGCCTCGGCGACGGCTTCACGCTCGGGTTCCGCAACTGGGACGACACGCTCGCCCAGATCGAGTGGTACCGGGTAGCCGGCGGCACCGGGCGGATCGTCGTCCGGGGCGGACCCATGCTCGCCGACGCCGAGCACCGCACACCGCCAACCACCTGGACGGAACTCCAGATCCTCGAGGACCTCGAGCGGGCGCGCGAGGTCGGCATCGACGAGTTCGTCTGGGACCTCAACATCGTCGGCTACGAGCCCGAGCGCCAGGTCGATGCCTTCCGGGCGCTGGCGTCCCGGCTCGAGCTGACGCCGCGCCGCTGAGGCCACCCGGCGGCCGTGACCCGAGCCGGGGCCACGTGGACGGCCGTGACCCGAGCCGGGGCCACGTGGACGGCCGTGACCCGAGCCCGGGCCACGTGGGCGTCCGTGACCCGCGTCCGGGCCACGTGGACGTCGGTGTGGGGTGCGAGCGTCGGTGCCGCCGCGTGGTCGTGGGGTGCCTCATGGCCGACCGGGGCGAGCGCCACCCGGCACCTCCTCGCTGGTCCGTCCACCGGCGGCGGCCGGCGTCGTCGTCGTGCCGTTCCCGATGCGCCGGCCGGTGACCTCCGCGGGCAGGATGCGGACCCAGTGGAGCTTGTGCCCCACGGCCCAGTGCCGCAGCGGGAGTCGAGCGACGCCACGGACCTCCTCGGCATCGTCGACCTCCACCGCCCGCCCCTTGACGAGAACGCTCCACCCGGTCGCGTCTTCTGGCACGATGCCGTCGACCTGATAGCAGACCGCGGGGCTGCGGGTGAGGCCCCGGAGCTTGAGGCCCGCATCGGTGCGGAAGACGATCGTCTCCCGATCCACGATGTGGTTCACCGGGTAGATCTCGGGGGCGCTGTCATTGAGGACGCCGATGCGTCCGACGGGGGTCGACGCCAGGAGCCTCCAGCACTCCGCAGGGCTCAGATGCTCGATCCAGGTTCGTCCGTCGACAGCGCCCATGACGTCCTCCTGAGGCGGTGGCCGACGCATCGTGGGCCGTGAGCGCGCCGTTCGGCAGGGGCCAACGGCCCCCATGCGAGGACCAAAGCGTCCCGTCGATCGGGACCTTCGGCACTGCCGCCGCCGGGTTCCGCATCCGACGATCGGGCCATGGAGCTCCGCGTGCTCGATCGTGACCAGTGCCTGCGCCTGCTGGCGGATGAGGTGATCGGCCGCCTCGCCGTGATCGCCGGGAACACCCCGGCGATCTTCCCGGTGAACTACGCGCTGGACGGCGACACCATCGTCTTCCGCACCGACCCGGTGGGCCGGGGGGACGGTGTCCCACCAGGGTCGAAGGTCCTCACCGGCGCGCGGCCCGCCGGGTCGTGGCGGGGACGACCACGACGGGGCAGGCTGCGTGATGGGCCAGCTGCTGGCTGACCGATCCGAGCAACAGCCCGCGAAAGCCGCCGACGCCGCGCCCTCCCACCACGACGAGCGCCGCTTCCCGGGCGGCGCCCAGGAGGGCGTCGGCGGGGGAGCCACCGACCAGGACCCGCTCGACGGTCGCGTCGCGGTACTCGGCCGCGGTGGCATCGACGGCCTGGTCGAGCAGGCGTCCGGCGGCATCCTCGAACGCCGAGAGGTCCCGCGTGCCCGCCGTCAACGACATCGAGAACGGGACGTGCCAGGCGTGCACCGCGGTCACGATCCCGCCCCGGGCCCGGGCGTCGTCGAGGGCCCAGCGAAGGGCACGGTCCGACGTCTCCGAACCGTCAACACCGACGACGACCCGCTCGGGGGCGCCCGCCCCTGCGGCCGCCGGTCCGTCGTTCCCGCGGACGACGGCGATCGGGCAGGGTGCGTGGTGGAGGGATGTCTGGGTCACGGAGCCGAGCACCACCTCCCTCAGCTCGCTCCGCCCGCGAGGCCCCACGACGAGCAGGTCCGCGTCGCGGGCGGCGTCCAGCAGCGCCCGGGCAGGCAGGTCGCAGACCGCCAACTGCCGCACCGCGCCGGCGGCGTCTGCACCGAGCGTGTCGGCGACGATGGCGTCGAGGGCGGCGGCCGCGTCCGTCGGTCCGTAGTCGGGGTCGAACGACGCGCCCCCGTCGACGTGCAGTTGGTCGAACAGGCCCCACGCCAGCAGCGCGGTCAGCTCGTGGCCATGGAGCGCCGCCTTGCGCTGCGCCCACCGGAGCGCGCGCCGGGCGTGCTCCGATCCGTCGACGCCGACGACGATGCTTCCCACGACCCCAGGATGGTCGCTCAGTCGAGCTGACGTGAAAGGGACCAACGACCTTCCCGAACGTGCGGCGGAAAGCGACCCCGTGGGGGCGCCAACCGCCGCAAGTTCGACGGGAGCTTGGCCCTCATGGTGCCCCCGGCGCCGCCGGCTGCAGGGCGGCGAGGATGGTCGCCACGATCGCGTCGGGGGTCCTCGTCGTGCCGTCGGCGACCGTGTCGATCGTCAGGTCGGCCACGGCGGCGAAGCGGTCGGCGCGGCGGGCCTCGAGCTCGGCGACGGCGCGGGCGCCCCGGAGCGTGCGGCGATGGTCGTCGCCCCGCTCGCCGGCCGCCATTCGCCGGGCCAGGACCGCGGCGGGGGCTCGGAGCCACACGACGAACGGGTCCCGCAGCGCCGCCAGGCACGCGGCGTCGTCCACCACGCTGGCGGCGGCGGCGACGACGGCCGGCCTCGTCCCGGCCAGCGCCGCCAGCAGGTGCTCGGCTTCCCAGCGGTGGAGGTCATGAACGCCCTCGCGCTCGGCCAGGGCGCGACCGGTGAGCCCCCGCGTCGCCTCCAGGTCGTCGTCGCTGTCGTGGAACGGCCGGCCCAGCCGGTCGGCCAGCGCCCGCCCGACCGTCGACTTGCCGGCGGCCATCGACCCGACGACCACGACATGCGGGGGGTCAGCGGATCCGCTCGAATGGGTAGACATCCCGGATGTGCTCCTGGAAGAACCGGCGTCGCCTTCCTTCCTACCCTGGGTGCCGCTACAGCGCGGCGAGCATGGCTTCCGCCACGACCTGGCCGACGTCCTGGCCCCCGCCGGGAAGCATTACCCCGACGAAGTACTCGTCCCCTTGGGCGATGAACTGGCCCATGCCGTCCCCCAGGTCCTGCCACACCGCGGCGTTCCCGACGCCGGACACCTCGTGGACCGAATCCTCGCCCGTCTCGTCCCGGATGATGTCGATCGCCGCGTCGTAGTGGTCGGCCAGCTCGACGGCGAGGATCACGCCCGACGCGTAGCTGCAGATCCTGCGCTGATCCGGGTCGTAGGCCGACGACTCGCCGGCGCCCTGGTCGCCGGCCAGCATCATCGCCAGCTCCGGCGCCGGGATCAGCGTGCAGGGATCGGGGACCGCGTCGTTCTCGACCGGAGCCGTGGTCGTCGTGGTGGCGCCGGCCGCCGCGGTGGTCGTGGCACCTGCCGCGTCCGGGGCCGCCGTGGTCGTGGTGTCGCCACCCGCCTCGCCGCCGCCGCCGGTGTCGTCATCGTCGCCGCCGCACGCAGCGAGCAGGAGCGCTGCTCCCAGCGTGCTGGCCACCACTCGACGTCGCACGGTCGTTCGCACGGTCCCTCCGTCGGCGTGCCCGGTGTCCGGTAGCCCCTCGCCGCAGCCGGCGAGGGGTCGTCCTCCGGCGGAGGTCTGTCCCCAGTGGTGGGAGCCGGGCACCGCCCTCCGAACGCTGGCAGACTGCGCCGCCATGCACAAGACCCGTACCGTCGAGCCGTCCAACCTGCGAGTCGTCGCCACGGGGCTGCGCTTCCCGGAGGGCCCGATCGCGCTGGCCGACGGATCGGTGCTCGTCGTCGAGATCGCCCGGGGGACCCTGATACGTGTCCAGCCCGACGGTGCCTCCGAGGTGGTCGCCGACTGTGGCGGAGGCCCCAACGGCGCCGCCGTCGGCCCCGACGGCGCCGTCTACGTCTGCAACAACGGCGGCTGCTTCCACTGGCAGGAGCTCCTCGGCCTCACCTTTCCCGGCTCACCGCCCCCGGCGGCCTGGCCCGGCCACGGGTCGCTCCAGCGCGTCGACCTCGCCACCGGCGACGTGACCACGGTCCTGACCGAGTGCGGCGGCTATCTCCTACGGGCGCCCAACGACCTGGTGTTCGACGCCGACGGCGGCATCTGGTTCACCGATCACGGGGTCCGGGAGGAGCGCACCAGCGACCGCACGGGCATCCACTACTCCCGGCCCGATGGCAGCGACGCGTGCGTGGCCGTCTTCCCGCTGGACGCGCCCAACGGCATCGGGCTGTCGCCGGCGGGTGACCGCCTGTACGCGGCCGAAACCCACACGGGGCGCCTCTGGGGGTGGGACGTCAGCGGCCCCGGCGTGGTGACCGGCTCCGGTCCTGTGGGCCCGCGCGGTGCCGAACTGGTCGCGGACCCCGGCGGTGGCACCTTCTTCGACTCGCTGGCCGTCGACGGCGAGGGCTGGATCTGTGTCGCCACGCTGGGGGGCAGCCCGGGGATCACGGCCTTCTCACCAGACGGCGAGGAGGCGGAGTACACGCCCCTGCCCGACCCGCTCACCACCAACATCTGCTTCGCCCCGGAGGGCCGCACCGCGTTCGCCACGCTCTCGGGCACCGGCCAGCTCGTCGCCTTCGACTGGCCCCGACCGGGCGGGCGCCTACCGTTCGCGGCGTGACGGATCCCGTACTGTTCTGTGCCCACGTGCGGGCCCATCCGCTCGGCCTCTAAACAGGTAGAGGCACCGACAACTGCGACGGGGAGGGGACGCCGTGCCGATCCTGGACGCCAGCCACGACTTCGCCCACGAGGTCGAGGGCGACTCGGCGTGGAGCGAGTCGTACTACTTCAACGCCTATGACCCCGCCGTCGACGCCGGGCTCTTCACCCGCATCGGTGTGCGGCCCAACGAGGGCACGATGGACGTCGGGCTCTCGGTGTGGCTGCCCGGTAACCGCATCGCCAACGTCCGGGGCGTGCGGGAGCAGCGCGTGATGACCGACCACGACCTCGACCTGGCGGGCGTGCGTTACGAGCGGGTCGAGCCGATGCGGACGTGGCGGCTCACGGCCGACGCCGACGCCCAGGTGCTCGAGCTGGGGTGGACGCCCACGACCGGGTCCCGGGAGCCGGGCCGGGTGGGGTTGGACGTGACCTTCTCAGCCCTCACGCCGGCCATCGGCACCGACGGTCAGGGCCGTGCCGACAGGTCCGACGACAGCGCCGTCTCCACCGCCGCCACCGTCGGCAAGGGGCACCTCGAGCAGGCCGGCGCCTGGTCGGGGACGATCACGTGCGACGGCGACTCGTGGCAGCTCGACGCCTCTTCGGCCCGGGGCAACCGGGACAAGTCGTGGGGCCCGCGACGCTGGGGTGGCCCGCAGATGTGGCGCTGGTTCTCCGTAAACGTCGGCGACGACGTCCACTTCGGCGGCATCCGCATCGGGACCGCGGCGGGCGACCTCCACCGGGGATGGGTCTGGAAGGACGGCGAGGCCGCCTCGATCCGCGACTGGCACGTCACCAGCGAGCTGGCCGACGACGGCGTCACCCATCGCGTCAGCCACGTGCGCGCCACCGACAAGCGCGACCGGGTGCACGAGCTGCGCGGCGACATCCTCCGGGTCTACGGCGTGCCGCACAAGACCGGCGATCGCTACACGGTCGTGAACGAGGGACTGGCCCGGTGGACCTACGAGGGGCGCACCGGCTACGGCATCAGCGAGTACCTCCACCAGCTGGACGACGAGGGCCGGGCCCTGGTCCCGATCGAATGACGCCCGACAGATCGTGACAGCTGGGGGCCCGGTATGGGCCGAGGCCCTGGCGGCGGCCCTCGGCGCCCAGGAGGTGCGGGCGCTGCGCCGGCTGTCGGGCGGGGCGTCGCGCGAGACCTGGGCGTTCGAGGCCGACGGCCGGCCGCTCATCCTCCAGCGGGCCCGACCCGGGGGCGTCACGAGCATGCCGCTGACGACCGAGGTGGAGCTGCTGCGGGCGGCGCGGGCCGCCGGTGTTCCGGTGCCGGCCATCGTGCTGTCCGGCGGCGAGGTCGACGGCGACCTCGATGGAAGGCTCGACGGCACCGGCGGCGACGCTGGGCACCTCGGACGGTCGTGGATGGTGGTGGAGCTGATCGAGGGGGAGACGATCCCCCGTCGGATCCTGCGCGACGCCGAGTTCGCGTCGGCCCGGCCGTTGCTCGCGGCGCAGTGCGGCCGGGCGCTCGCCGCGGTGCACAGCATCGACCGCGACAGCGTCTCCGGGCTCGACCCCACCGACCAGTTCCAGCGGTTCCGCGAGCTGCTCGACGCCATGAACGAGCCCCACCCGGCGTTCGAGCTGGGATTCCGCTGGCTCGAGCACAACCGCCCGCCCCGTCGCGCCGACATCGTCGTCCACGGCGACTTCCGCAACGGCAACCTGGTGGTGGTCCCAGACGGACTGCGGGCGGTGCTCGATTGGGAGCTCGCACACCTCGGCGACCCGCTCGAGGACCTGGGTTGGCTGTGCGTGCGGGCGTGGCGGTTCGGGGCCGCGCCGCGGGTGGGCGGCTTCGGGGACGTGGACGAACTGGTGGCGGCGTACGAGTCGGCAGCAGGGTCACCCGGCGCGGTCGACCGGGACGCCCTCGCCTGGTGGGAGGCGATGGGCACGCTGAAGTGGGGGGTGATGTGCATGCTCCAGGCGGCGACCCACCTGTCGGGCACGGTCCGCTCGGTGGAGCTGGCGGCCATCGGCCGGCGGGTGTGCGAGGTGGAGCACGACCTGCTCCTCCTGCTGCCATGAGCGAGCGTTTCGCAGGGCGTGGGAGCGAGGGTCGCCCGGACGGCCCGCTGCGCAGCGGCAAGAGCGGCAGGCGATGAGCAGGGACGCACCGCACGACGCGCCGAGCGCGGTCGCGCTGATCGAGGCCGTGCGTGAGTTCCTCGAGGGCGACGTCACCGACGCCACCGAGGGGCGGGTGCGCTTCCACGCCCGGGTGGCCGCCCGGGCGCTCGCCATCGTCGAGCGCGAGCTCGCCTCGGCGGACCGGATGGCCGCGGACCACGGGGCACGTCTGGCGGCGCTTGGGTTCGCCTCGGATGCGGAGCTGGCGGCTGCCATCAGGTCCGGCGCCTGCGACGACCGGTGGGACGAGGTCGCGGCGGCGGTCCGGGCGACGGTGGCGGACAAGCTGGCCGTGGCCAACCCCGGCTACGCCTGACCCGCCACCGACCCCGGCCATGGCCGAACGGGCACCCTGAGGTGCCCGAGCACCACGCCTTTGCGCTTGCGCCGTTTACGAGCGACCGGCCCGCGGACGTGGCCTAAAGGCCGCGCCAGGCGTCAGGCTCGATGCCGGCATTGGTTTTGCGCCGTGGATGACAGCGGCGCGATCCCGTGAGGTTCAGCCGAGGTCTGTGGGCGCGGCAGTGTCGTCTCGGACGATCACGTCGCGCAGGTCGGTGATGGCGCCTGGGAGCAGAGCGACGACGACCAGACCCACCGCGACACGGCCTGCGAGGAGTGCTCCCCGACTACGTGCGAACCGGACGATAGGTCCGCTTCGGGAGGCCGCAATGTAGATGGCCAACCCTGCCGCGATGTTGAGGAGGATGATGAAGAAGGGTATGAGCAGGAGGGCGGGAAGTATGAGGGGAAGGACAGCCCGGACGCGGGCGGCCCTGGTCGTCGCCTCGGGCGGGAAGCTGTGGGTGTAGCGGTTGGCGATCGCCACAACAGCCATGCCGTGGAAAATCGATGCCATGCCGAAGGTGGCCACGGCCAGCCAACCCGGTCCGACAAGGTCGAAGTCGGGGTTGTCGGGCCGCAGGGGATCGATCCTGGTCGCCGCTACCACGAGGTGCAGAACACCGAAGACGACGCCCCCGACACGACCGCTCGGCAGCCAGCGCCGAAACACGACATAGATGGCGCCGCTCAGCAAGCCCGGAAGAACGCCGCCGAAGATGAATAGGGCGATCGTGCCGTCGAGGTTGATGCTGCCGACCACTTCTTCTGCTTCGGTCAATCTGCCCTGTGCGTCGTCGCCGGCTGTTACAGCCAACAGCCGCATGATCAGCCGTACGGCCGGTCCCGTCACGAGAGCCCCGGCCCAGAACCCGCCGACGAGCGCGATCACAACGCCCCGCAGATAACGGAGCACGCTGGCGCGGACTGAGGGACCAGCGTCGTGCTGCGACAACTGGGCGGCGCGATCTGCGGGCCCGTCCACCTGAGGCTCCCACGTCTCGTAGCTCCTCCCGCCCCACCAGAGCGTGAGGGTGACCCCGACGAGCAGGACGAAGCCTGACACCGTCATCAGGATCATGGCGACATGATGCACTGGGCTGGGGTGACGCTGACAGCGATCGCGAGCTCGTCACTCGGTAGGACCTGAAGCGCATGCAGCGACGCCCGGGCGCGGTCACGCAGACCACACAGACCTGCTTTCGGCCGCTCGTCGGCTAACGCGCGTCTTGGCCCGCAAAGGTGCCGATCTCGCGCCCTGTCTGTCTACGCTGCCCGCCTCGCAGGCGGTGTGCGCTCGGTTCGGGCAAATGGCCGCCGGCTATGAAACGCCGCCAGATCCGCTTCGGCGACTCGGGCATGCGCGACAGCTTCTCATCACCGGCCGCCCCCTCCCGGGTACGATCCGAGCGATCGGTCCCTCAGCCCAAGGACCGGCCGAGCTCGAGGGGGCCAGATGGCTCGTATGCGCTTCGGCATCTTCATGGCGCCGTTCCACCCGGCGGGTGAGAACCCGACGGTGCTGCTGCACAACGACCTGGAGCTGATCGAGCACCTCGATCGGCTGGGGTTCGACGAGGCGTGGATTGGCGAGCACCACTCGGCCGGCACCGAGATCATCGCCTCACCGGAGATCTTCATCGCCGCCGCCGCCGAGCGCACCAATCACATCAAGCTCGGCACGGGCGTGGCGGTGAGATGCCCGGGTGAATAGCGGCGCCCTGGGCGGGTAACCGCGGGGCATGAGATTCAAGCTCGGAGCAGTCATCGGGTTCGCGGCCGGCTACCTGGTGGCAGCCAAGGCCAGCGAGGAACGCCGTCGGCAGGTCGACGACGCCATCCAGCGGGTTCGCGACAACCCGCGGGTGCGGCACGTGAGCGACGTCGTGACCCGTGATGCCAAGAGGATCGGTGACGCCGTGGAGGATCGGTTCGCCAAGACGGCCGACAGCGTCGTCGATACCGTGGCCGCCACGGTGGAGCCGGGATCGTCGGCCGGCTCGGACGTGTCGACCTCGTCGTCGTCCGCCGGCGACAAGACCACCCAGAACCCAGCCAACACCAGCCCGAACCGGTAGTCGCGGGCCGTCGCCGCATGGCCCCGACCCGCCGGGGGGTGCGAACCGGGGTCCGTAGCGGAATCATCGTTGCGTGGACGACCGCCGGATCGCGCCCCCGGACCCCGGCCCCGCCGGCGACGGGCGCGCCCACGCCGAGGCGCCGGCGTCCTCGTCGGGCGCCCAGGCGGAGACTGCGGAACCGGTACCCGAGCAGGCGGAGGCACCGGGGCTGGCACCCGAGCAGGCGGAGACTGCGGAACCGGTACCCGAGCAGGCGGAGGCCCCGGAGCCGGCACCCGAGCAGGCGGAGGTCGCGGAACCGGCGGGCCAGCCCGCGCCTGGGCTCGGGTGGCACCGCCGCTGGGGGCCGACCGTTCGCGTCGTCCTGTTTGCCCTGGTGGGAGCGGCGAGCGCACTGGTGCTGGCGGGTCGCGTTCCCGCCCACGTCGGCCCCTTCGACACCACCTTGGGGGCCCGGCCGTCGTTGCACGGCAACACGGTCGTCCACCTGGCGCCGCTCGGCACCATCGAGCTCGACACCCACGACTGGCCGATCCGCCTCGACCTCCGCGTGGAGGAGCTGGGCTTGGCCGAGGCCGACCGCATCGCCGACAACCCCCAGGTCATCGACGACCTGGGCGACGACGTCGCCGACGACGTTCGCGGCGCGCTGGTGCGCCTTGTGCTCCGCTGCGTGCTGGTGGCGACCGTGGGCGGGGTCGTGGGAGCGCTCGCCGCCCGGCTCGGCTGGCGTTCGGCGCTGGTAGGGCTGGCGACGGGTGCGGTGCTGGTCGTCGGCGCCGGTGCGGGTGCCGCGGCGACGTTCGATGCCAACGCCGTCGCCGAGCCCCGCTACACGGGCCTGCTCTCCCGGGCGCCCGCCGCGGTCGGCGACGTGGAAGACATCATCGATCGCTTCGGCGAGTACCGCGAGCAGCTGAGCGACCTGGTCGGCAACGTCGTCACCCTCTACCTGGCGGCCGAGGACCTGCCGACCTTCGCCCCCGACGACGACACCATTCGGGTCCTGCACGTGAGCGACATCCACCTCAACCCCCAGGCCTTCGACCTCATGGGGCAGGTGACCGAGCAGTTCGACATAGATGCCATCGCCGACACCGGCGACATCGTCGACTGGGGCACGGGGCCCGAGAGCCAGCTGCTGGACCAGATCGGCGACCTGGAGGTGCCCTACGTCTTCGTGCGGGGCAACCACGACTCGCGGAGCACCCAGCGGGCGGTGGCGAACCAGCCCAACGCCGTGGTGCTCGACGGGGACGCGGCCGAGGTGGCGGGCTTGCGCTTCTGGGGCATCGGCGATCCCCGCTACACGCCTAACAAGGACCAGGAGGTCGCCGGTTCGGAACTCGAGCGGGCCGAGGCGTTCGCCCCCGAGGTGGCCGACGAGCTGGCGGCGGCGGAGCTTCCCGAGGTCGATGTCGTGCTCGTGCACGACGCCCCGATGGCGGCCGACATCGGCGGCGAGGTGCCGCTGGTCCTGGCGGGTCACGCCCACGAGCCCAGCGACGAACTGATTGAGCCGGCCGGCGACGACGAGGAGTCCGACGACACCGACACGACCGAGGAGCCACCGCCGGACACCCGGCTGCTGGTGGAGGGCTCGACCGGGGGCGCCGGGCTGCGCGGCCTGCAGGGCGACGAGCCCAAGCCGCTCCAGGCGTCGGTGCTGTACTTCGATCCCGACACCCGCGAGCTGCTCGCCTACGACCGCATCAGCGTGAAGGGCCTGGGCGAGACAGGTGCCACCATCGACCGCCACATCCTCGTCCACAACGGCGACGGCGACGACGGAGGCGACACCTGAGAAACCTGCCGCGGAACTTGTTGCCCAGACCACCAGAACCGCGGCAGGAAGCGAGCCCCCGTCAGGTCGCCAGCCGCCGGGCCCGCTGACGCAGCCCCCGGCGAGCTTCCTGAATGGCCAGGACCACGAAGAACTGGCCCACCGCCAGGCCTGCGATGGTGGCGCCGCCGGCGGTCCCGTAGTGGAAGCTGAGGACCAGGCCCAGCACCACCGCCAGTCCGCCGAGGGCCACCGCCGTCACCATGACCCGGGGGACCCGGCGGACCAGGAGCCCTGCGGTGGCGGGCGGGCCGATGAGCAGTCCGAAGACGAGCAGCGTGCCGATGGCGTCGAACGACGCCACGATCGAGACCGCCAGCAGCACCATCAGCGCCGCATGCGTGGCCACCGGTCGCATGCCCAGTGTGGCGGCCTTGTCGGCGTTGAACGCCAGGGCCATGAAGGGCCGGTAGAGGGCAACCGAGACCGCCACCACCAGGGCCGCCGCCACGGCCTGGCCGCGCAGGTCGCCCGCGGTCACGCCCAGGATGTCGCCGAACAGCAGCGAGGTCACGTCGGTGGCGAAGCTCTCCGACCGGGAGATGATCACCACGCCCAGGGCGAGCATCCCCACGAACAGCAGACCGATGCCGGTGTCCTCGCGGACCCGGGTGCGGTGCGACACCACCGTCACCACCCCGCTCATCAGGAGGGCCGCCACCAGCGCACCGAGCGTGGGACTGAAGCCCCAGAGCACCGCCAGCGCCAACCCGGGCACGACGCCGTGGGCCAGGGCGTCGCCCAGGAACGTGAGTCCCCGGAGCACCACCCACGTGCCGACCACCGCCGTTGCGGTGCTGGCGAGGAGGCCGGCCAGCAATGCCCGCTGCATGAAGGTCGGCTCGAAGGCGTCTGCGAACCAGGTGATCACGTCAGGGACCTCCGAGGGCCTCGGCGATGCGCTCGGCGTTCGTGTGCATCATGTCGGCGTACGTCTCGCCATCGGAGCCCTCGTCGCCCAAGGACTCGCTGAATAGCTCGACGACCTCGACGTCCCCGACCTCGTCGGCGAGGGCGTCGGCCAACCGGGTGGGCGACGAGGTCTCGACGAAGATGGCCGGCACGTTCTGCTCGTCGATCGTGTGGGCCAGCTCGTCGAGCTGCGCGGCGCTGGGCTCGGCCTGGGTGGTGCCCGCCGGGATGACGGCGCCGACGACGTCGAAGTCGTAGCGGTCGGCGAAGTACCCGAACACCTCGTGGTTCGTGACCAGGGTGCGCCGGTCGGGTGGCACGGCCGACAGGGTCCGCTCGACCTCGCTGTCGAGCACTTGCAGGTCGTCGATCGTGGCCCGGACGTGGCCCGCGAGCGCTGGCGTGTCGAGGCCGGGGACCTCGTCGACCAGGAAGTCGGCGGCGGCCTGGGCGGCGGTGGCCATGCGCGCCGGGTCGGTGAAGAAGTGGGGGTCGGTGCCCTCACCCCCCTCCAGCTCCAGCGTGTCGACGGCGTCGATGGCGGCGAACGTGGGGACACCGTCCTGCTCGGCGGCCTCGATCGCGTCGGTCAGTCCCTCCTCGAAGCCCGCCCCGTTGATGACCAGGACATCGGCGCCGCGCATGCTGGCGACCTGCTGGGCGGACGCCTGGAACTCGTGGGGAGCGACCTCCGGCGGCATGATCACGTCGACCACGGCCTCGTCGCCGACCAGGTCGGCGACCACGTCCCCCAGGACGCTGGTCGTCACGACCACGTGCGGAGGGTCGCCCGAGGCACGGGCGGCGCCGTCGTCGTCGCCGCAGGCGGCAAGGGCGAACGCAAGGAGTGCGAGGGCTACGGCTGCGACTGGCTTGCGGTGCACGTGGGACCTCATCGGGTGGCGAGGCGATAGGATCGGGAATTGAGAATGGATCTTGATCTTGGGTTTGGAATCTAACGAGACTCATTCCCGATCAGCAAGGGAACCTCACCGCATGCCGTCTGCACCCGCCGTCGCCGCCGATGAGCTGGTGCTCGCCTACGGGGGCCGGTTGGCGCTCGCACCGAGCACCTTCGTCATCACGCCGGGCACGTCGGTCGCCCTCATCGGCCCCAACGGATCCGGCAAGTCGACCCTGCTGCGCGCGATCGCCGGGCTGCTGCCGCCGCGGTCCGGCCGTCTCGATGTGCCGGTCCGGCGGGCCCGGGCGGCGGTGGCCCTCGTCCTGCAGACGACCGATGTCGACCGGTCGCTGCCCATTACCGTCGGCGAGACGGTCACGATGGCGCGCTATGCCAGTCGGGGGCCGGTGCGCAGACTCGACCGGACCGACCACAGCGCGGTGAATCGGGCCATGGAGCGGCTGGCCATCGCAGACCTGGCGGGGCGCCAGCTCCACGAGCTGTCGGGCGGCCAACGCCAGCGGGTCCTCGTGGCCCAGGGCCTCGCCCAGGGGGCGGACCTGCTGCTGCTCGACGAGCCGGTGACGGCGCTGGACGTCGTGTCGCGGGCCCTCATCCTCGAGGCGGTGGCCGACGAGCGGGATGCGGGCCGCACCGTGGTGCTGTCGACCCACGACCTCGGCGACGCCCGCCGGGCCGACATGGTGATGCTCCTCGCCAACCGGCTGATCGCCTGTGGTCCGCCCGACGCCGTGCTGACCGACCACAACCTCGCCGCCGCCTACGGGGGCAGGTTGCTGATGCTGCCGGAGGGTGCCGTGATCATCGACGATCCGCACCACCACGACCACGTGGAGGCGGCGTTTAGGCTCGGACCATGACGGCGGCGCCCGACCTGAACGACGAGGCGGCGGCGCGCCTGCAGCGGCTCGACCAGCGCTACACCCGTGCCCGCCGCACGCTCGTGGGGGTCCTGGCCTCCGCCGGGGCGCCGCTGTCGCTCCCGCAGGTGCTCGCACGCGACCGGGACCTGGCCCAGTCGTCGGCGTACCGCAACCTCGCCGTCCTCGAGCAGGCGGGGGTGGTCCACCGGATCGTCGGCAGCGACGAGTTCTCCCGCTACGAGCTGGCCGAGGACCTCACCCGGCACCACCACCATCACCTGATCTGCTCGCGCTGCGGCCAGGTCCAGGACTTCACGGCCCCCGCCAGCATCGAGAGCGACCTCGACCGGGCGCTCGAGCGGGTCGCCGCCCAGCACGGGTTCGACGCCGATCACCACCGGCTCGACCTCGTGGGCACCTGCGCCAACTGCCGCTGATTACTTCGAGGGGGAGGGAAACCCTCCCCCCTCGACCTCCCGCCGGTGGGGGCTCCGGCAGGAGCCTCTGCCTCCCCGCACCCCCCGCCAGGCGTGGTACCGGGATCGACTGCCTGCGGTCGCGGCCGTGCCTCTAACCTCTCCCGTTCGGGTGTGGCGCCCCTCCTCCGGCCCCAGACCAGGAGCACGCGTGGTGACCGACATCGAGACCTGGCCAGGCCGGCCCTACCCGCTGGGGGCCACCTACGACGGCACCGGCACCAACTTCTCGCTGTTCAGCGAGGTGGCCGAGGCCGTCGACCTGTGCCTGTTCGACGCCGAGGGTGGGGAGCGGCGCGTCGCCCTCACCGAGGTCGACGGGTTCTGCTGGCACGCCTACCTGCCCCGGGTGGGCGCCGGGCAGCGCTACGGCTTCCGAGTGCACGGCCCGTGGGACCCGGCCCGCGGCCAGCGCTGCAATCCCAGCAAGCTGCTGCTCGACCCGTACGCCAAGGCGGTCGACGGGGGCGTGGACTGGGATCCCGCCTGCTTCCCCTACGACGTCGCCTCGGGTGACCCCGCCAGCCGCAACGACCAGGACAGCGCCCACCACGTCCCCAAGGCGGTGGTCGTGAGCCCCTTCTTCGACTGGGGTGCCGACCGTTCGCCCGACACGCCCCTGCACGAGTCGGTGATCTACGAGCTGCACGTCAAGGGGTTCACGATCACCCACCCGGGCATCCCCGAGCTGCTGCGCGGCACCTACGCCGGCCTGGCCCACCCGGTCGCCGTCGACTACCTCACATCCCTCGGCGTCACCGCCGTCGAGCTCCAGCCGGTCCACCAGTTCGTCCACGACGCCCGGCTGGTCGAGCGGGGCCTGCGGAACTACTGGGGCTACAACTCCATCGGGTTCCTCGCCCCCCACGACGAGTATTCCAGCGCCGGCAGCGACGGCTCCCAGGTCACCGAGTTCAAGGCGATGGTGCGGTCGCTCCACGAGGCCGGCATCGAGGTGATCCTCGACGTCGTCTACAACCACACGGCCGAGGGCAACCACCTCGGGCCGATCCTGTCGTTCAGGGGCATCGACAACGCCGCCTACTACCGGCTCGTGCCCGGCGACCGGGCCCACTACTACGACACCACCGGCACCGGGAACAGCCTCAACATGGCCCACCCGCACACGCTGCAGCTGATCATGGACAGCCTGCGCTATTGGGTTCTCGAGATGCACGTCGACGGCTTCCGCTTCGACCTGGCGGCCACGCTCGCCCGCCAGTTCCACGAGGTCGAGCGTCTGTCGGCGTTCTTCGACCTGGTGCAGCAGGACCCGGTGGTCAGCCAGGTCAAGCTGATCGCCGAGCCCTGGGACCTGGGCGAGGGTGGCTACCAGGTCGGCAGCTTCCCGCCCCAGTGGTCGGAGTGGAACGGGCGCTACCGCGACACGGTCCGGGACGTGTGGCGGGGTGCCCCCGCCATCCTCGGCGAGCTGGCGTCGCGGCTCACCGGCAGCTCCGACCTCTACCAGAGCGACTCGCGCCGACCCTCGGCCAGCGTCAACTTCGTGACCGCCCACGACGGGTTCACGCTGCGCGACCTGGTCTCGTACAACGAGAAGCACAACGAGGCCAATCTCGAGGACAACCAGGACGGCGAGAACTACAACCGCTCCTGGAACTGCGGGGTCGAGGGGTTGACGGACGATCCCGTGGTGCTGGCGCTGCGCGCCCGCCAGCAGCGCAACCTGCTCACCACCCTGCTGCTCTCGCAGGGCGTGCCCATGGTGCTGTCCGGCGACGAGGTCGGGCGCACGCAGGGCGGCAACAACAACGCCTACTGCCAGGACAACGAGACTTCGTGGTTCGACTGGGCCCACACCGATGTCGGGCTCCACGCCTTCACCACCGGCCTCATCGCGCTGCGCCGGGCCCACCCCGTGTTCCGCCGCCGCCGCTGGTTCCAGGGCCGGCCGTTGCGCGGCACCGTCGACATCGCCTGGCTCAAGCCCGACGGCAGCGAGATGACCGATGACGACTGGCGCTCCGGCAACGAGGCGTGCGTGGGCATGTTCTTCAACGGCGAGGGCATCACCCAGCCCGGGCCCCGGGGCGAGCGCGTGGTGGACGACTCGTTCCTGCTGCTGCTCAACGCGTCGCCCGAACCGCGCAAGTGGACCGTCAGCGGTACCTGGGGCGAGGCCTGGCGACCCGTGCTCGACACCGCCTCCGGCGAGCCGCCACAGGAGGGCAACGGGAACGGCGACGGCGCGGGCGACGAGCTGGGGGGCGAGCTCGTGGTCACCGAGCGCTCGGTGGTGCTGCTGCGCCGGAACGAGGCGGCGGGCCGATGACGCGCCGCCGGCGCGGCGGGACCGGACACGCCGTCCGGGCCTAGCCTGCCGCCAAGCGGGGGAAGTGGGGGTCAGGATGGCGACGCATCGGCCGGGCGACGACCCGACGCTCGAGCTGCCGGTCCCGACTCCGGTCCCGACGCCGGCTCCGGTCGACGACACGGTGCCTTACCCGCCGCATCCGCCGGCGGCGCCGACGCCCCCGCCGGCATGGGGAGACCCGCGGCCGCGGGGTCAGGGGTGCCTCGTGGCGCTCGCGGTGGTCGCCGGCCTGACGGTGCTGCTGATCCTTCTGGCGGCCGCCCTGCTCGCCCGGGCGTCCGACTCGGCCGACGACGAGCGCCGGCGCGAGGCGGCGGACGTCGAGCTGACGGATTGCGTGCCCACCAGCGCAGGGCACATGGCGTCGACGGTCCGGGTCGCCAACCACTCGTCCAAGCGCAGCAACTACGTGGTGGACGTCGTGTTCGAGAGCGCCGACGGCTCTCGGCAGCTCGCGGCGCGGTCGGTCTTCGTCAACGACCTCGAGCCGGGCCAGATCACACGGCGGGAGGCCGGCACCCTCACACCGGCACCGACGAGCTTCGACTGCCGGGTGAGCCAGGTCCAGAGGTTCAGCGACGAGGGCTAGGCGCCACAGACCGGCGATGCCGGTCGTCAGTCCGTGACGAACTGCAGCTCCAGCTCGACGTTGACCTTCTCGCCAAGGGCGAGCTTGTTCATGCCGAGGGGCAGGTTGAAGTCGACGCCGAAGTCGTTGCGGTTGATGACGGTGCTGGCGGAGAAGCCGGCGTGGTCCTTGCCGTCGGCAGGATGGACCTCGATGCCGTTGAATTCCACTGGGAAGCTGACGGTCCTCGTGATGCCGTTGATCGTCAGCTCGCCGGTGAGCTCGAGGTCGTCATCGGTGCCGGCGACGCCGGTCGATGTGAACCTGATCTGGGGATTCTTCTCGGCGGCGAAGAAGTCGGTGCTCAGGAGGTGGGCGTCGCGGTCGGGGTTGTTGGTGTCGACGGATGCCAGCTCGATGACGGCGTCCACCGCCACGCTGTCCAGCGTCTCGCCGACGGCGAGCGTCGCGTCGAAGGATTTGAACGTGCCACGCACGTTGGTCAGGCCGAGATGGCGGACCTTGAAGTGAACGCCGGAATGGGCGGGGTCGAGCTTCCACTCGCCCGCGGCGAGGGAAAGTGCTGGCGAGCTCGAGACGTCGGTCATGGGATCCTCCGTGGGGGAGTCGGCGATGAGCCAGGTGAAATGTCCTGGCGTTGGTAACTATTACCGCATGCTACAGTCCCGTAAGTAACAATCACAAGCGGAAGTGTCCGGCGGTAGGCTGTCGGCATGGATGCGGACACGCGCCTCGCCCCCGACTCGACGTGCGACCTGGGTGGCGATGCCGCGCTCCAATACGGCGAATGTCCCAAGGAGCTGGTGGGCGCGCTGGCCCAGTTCGCACAGGCGTACCTGCGGTGGATCGACGCGAATACCGACCCGGGGCTCACCTTCCTGCGCCTGCGGCTGATCGAGAGGCTCAACGAGCAGGGTCCGGCGATGATGCGCACCCTGGCCGACGAGTTGCGCTTGACCCCCCGCCACATGACGGCCCTGGTCGACGCCCTCGAGCAGGAGCACCTCGTGGCCCGGCGCCCGCATCCCACCGACCGGCGGGCCACGGTCGTGGAGCTGACCGCATCGGGGTGCGAGGCGGCCAACGCCGTCCTGATGCCCAGCATGAACGCCATCGCCGGGCTCTTCGACGAGCTCACGGCCGAAGAAATGGCGGAGCTCGAGGCCCTGGTCGGCAAGCTGCTCGCCGCCCTACGGGATCGAGGCCAACGGGCCTGACCCGGGGGCGGGGCCAAGCCGGGCCGGCGGTCAGTCGGTGCGGCTGAAGAGGCGCACGGCCAGGGCCAGCAGGCCCGTCCCGATCGACACCACCAGCGCCGCCTCCGCCCACATCGGCACCACCCAGCCGGCGATCTCGACCCCGGGGGCGTCGGGCAGCACCGAGCGGCGCACCAGGTCGACCGCGTAGGTGGCGGGGTTGAGGTGGGTGATGACCGCCAGCCACGTGGGCAGGTTCTGCAGCGGGAACACGGCGCCCGACAGGAAGATCATCGGCTGCAGCACCAGCGTCATGACCATCTGGAAGCTCTCCATGCGCTCGATCCGCGTCGCCAGCACGATGCCGAACGCAGTCATGGCGTAGGCGAGCAGGAGCAGGGAGAGGATCAGCAGGAGCAGCCGGCCCACCGTGAGGTCCACGCCGACGATGGGGGCGGCGACCACCAGGATCAGCCCCTGGACCACCGCCACCGTGCCACCGCCGAGCGCCTTGCCCAGCACGATGGAGGTGCGGGACACGGGCGCCACCAGCATCTCGCGCATGAAGCCGAACTCGCGGTCCCAGACGATCGACACCGCCGAGAACAGCGCCGACGTGATGATCGACATGGACAGGATCCCGGGGAACAGGAACTCCTGGTAGTCGAGGCCGCCCGGCACCCCCTGCTCGATGAGGCTGCCCAGCCCGGCCCCCAGGATGAAGAGGAAGATGATCGGCTGGGCCAGGCCGGTGACGATCCGGGTCGGGGTGCGGCGCAGCCGGATCAGCTCGCGCTGCCACACCATCCCGATGGTCCGACCGTTGCGGGTGAGGGTGGCCTGGCGGCGGGTGGGAGCGTCGGGTGCCGACGCCGAGGTCGCAACGGCGTCCGTGGGGGAGTGGGTGGCCATCAGCCCCTCCGGAACCCGCGGACCATCGGGTTCATCTTGAACTGGTCGCCCGCGCCCGCCTCGGCGTCGCGGATCGCCCGGCCGGTGTACTTGATGAACACGTCGTCGAGGCTGGGCCGGCGGACGCTCACGCTCTGGACGCCGACGGTGAGCACGCCGAAGGCCCGGGGGACGAACTCCTCGCCGTCGGGCACGCGCACCACCAGGCCGCCGTTCTGGCCGACAACCTCGAGCCCGAAGGCATCGTGCAGCTGGCGGGCCGCCAGGGCGTCGTCGGCGGTGGCGAACGTGACGGTGTCGGCGCCGACCGCGGCCTTGAGGGCGTCGGGCGTGTCGATGGCCACGATCCGACCCTGGTCGATGATGGCGATCCGGTCACAGCGCTCGGCCTCGTCCATGTAGTGGGTGGTGAGGAACATCGTGGTCGACTCGCGGCACCGCAGCTCGTCGACGTAGTCCCAGATGTGCGCCCGGGTCTGGGGGTCGAGGCCGATCGTCGGCTCGTCGAGGAACAGCACCCGCGGGGCGTGGAGGAGCCCCCGGGCGATCTCGAGCCGCCGCTTCATGCCACCGGAGAAGAAGCGCACCTGTTGTCCCCTGCGCTCGGTGAGCCCGACCATGTCGAGCAGCGGCGTCATGCGCTCGGACACCTGGCTGCGGGGCACGCCGTACATCACGGCGTGGAACCGAAGGTTCTCCTCGGCGGTGAGGTAGTCGTCGAGGGTCAGGTCCTGGAAGACAAGCCCGATGCTGGCGCGCACCTCGTCACGCTGGGTCGTGATGTCGTAGCCGTCGACCCGGGCCCGGCCACCGGAGGCCGAGAGCAGCGTGCACAGCATCGAGATGGTCGTGGTCTTGCCCGCGCCGTTGGGCCCCAGGAAACCGAACAGCTCGCCCGGCGACACGGTGAACGACACGTCGTCCACGGCCGTGAAGCCACCGAACCGCTTCACCAGGTGCTCGACCTCGACCGCGGGGACGGGGACCGCAGCGGTCGTAGGGTCGGGGCGAGGCCCGTCGGGGGTGGTGGGCATCGCCGCCATCATGCGGCGCTGAGCGCCGAATCCACCAGTCGCGGCCTCGTGGTCAGACGGCGCCGGACCGCTGGCGCTCGCGGTGTGCGGCCACGTTGGCCCGGCTGGCGCAGCGGTCCGAGCAATAGCGCCGGGACCGGTTGCGCGACGCGTCGATGAACACGCCGCCGCAGCGGGGGTCGGCGCAGGTGCCGAACCGGTCGGCCCCGAGGTCGAGGAGGGCCATGGCCATCCCCATGACCGCGCCGGTGGCGAACTCGGCGGCGACCGGGCCCTGGTCGTCGGCGATGTGCAAGTGCCAATCGGAGTCGTCGTGGCCGGAGATGCTGGGCTGGGGCCGGTGGTGCGCGAGGAGGTGGTTGATCCGTTCGACCATGGCGGCGGACCGGCCCGCGGCGGCATCGTCGAACACCGCCCGCAGCTGACCGCGCAGGCGGACGAGCGGCGCCAGGTCCTTGGCCTCGGCGCGACGGACCATCCACGGCCAGGGCGCGAGGAAGCCGCGCAGGCCGTCTAGCGAGCTCAGCGGATCGACCGGTTCGAGCTCGTCGGGTTGCGAGGACACCAGGTCGACGCCGAGCCGTGCGTAAGATTCAAAATCCACTTGCACCCCTTACGTTCCTGTGTCATCGTGTCAGGAGTGAAATACCGCCAAGCACCTTACAGCACAGGAGGCTCGATCGTGCGAGGGCACCTCTTCGGCCGCGGTTGGCGGCTGGTGACGCCGCATACGGTCAGCTCGCGGTACAACCACTCCGACCGGCTCGCCGGCCACCACCTGCCGGAAGCCAGCCACATGGCCCGGAGCCTCCGGTGATCCCGGCCGCCACCACCACCCGCCCCGACCGGGCATGGGCCGAGGCGTGGCAGGAATCGTGGGACCGCCAGCAGGAGGGCTACATGCCCGACCGTGAGGACCGCCTCGCCGCACTGCTCGACGTCGTCGAGGCGGTGGCGGGGCCACGGCCGCTGGTGCTCGACCTGGCCTGTGGCACCGGCACGATCTCCCGGCGCCTGCTCGAGCGCTTCCCCGGGGCCCGCTCGATCGCCGTCGACGTCGACCCGGCGCTGCTCACCATCGCCCGGGCCACGCTGGGCGACGACGAGCGGGTGCGCTTCGTGCGGGCGGACCTGGCCGATCCCGCCTGGGTGGGGGAGCTGCCGGAGACGCCGGTCGATGCCGTGCTCACGGCCACGGCACTCCACTGGCTGCCCGAGCCCCTGCTCCGGCGGGTGTATCGCGACCTGGCCGGCATCGTCCGTCCCGGCGGTGCCGTCGCCAACGCCGACCAGATGGGGGCCGCGGATCTGCCGCGGCTGGGCGCGGCCCTGGCGGCCCTGGAGGCCCGTCGTAGGGAACGGTTGCGGGCCGACGGTCGCCCCGATTGGGACGCCTGGTGGGACATCGCCGCCACCGATCCCCTGATCGCCGACGCCGTGGCCGAGCGCCGGGCCCACTTCGGAGGGGCGAACCACCCGGCCGAGTTCGATCCGCCGTCGTCCTGGCACGGGCAGGCCCTGCGCGACGCCGGCTTCGACGAGGCGGGCGTGGTGTGGCGGTCGGGCGGCGGCGCCGTGGTGGCTGCGGTCCGCTGACCGCGACCCGGTCAGGCGGTCGGGGCGACCTCCTCCGCGACCCGGCCCGCCTCCTCGGGGTCGATGCCCGCTCGGCCCACCAGGTAGCAGGCGATCGGCGCCGCCGTCCGCTCCGAGGCGTGGGCGGCGGTGCCGGCGAGCGCCAGCAGGGTGTCCACGGTGGCGGGGTCGGGCGGAGGGACGCCGAGGCGAGCGGCGAAGGCGGCGATCCAGTCGTCTGCGATCATCGGTCCATCCTGCCCGGTGTGATCGGCTCGAGCCGGGCGCTCGTGCTCGTGATGCACGGTCACGGCGACGAACCTCCTGTCAGTTCACTAGTGCAACGGACACCCGGATAAGGTGCCGGGGATGGCAGACACCGGCGCGTTCGACACGGTCACCGCCGTCGCCCCCTCGGATCCCGGCGACGCGTCCGGGCACTTCCAGACGGACATCGACCCCGAGTGGACCGTCGGCGGCCGCCCCAACGGGGGCTACCTGCTGGCGGCCATGGCCCGCGCCGCCCGGTTGGCGCTGGCCTCCGCCGAGGGACCCGACCATCCGCACCCGGTCACGGCGACCGCTCACTACCTCGCCTCGCCCAACCCCGGTCCCGCGGAGGTGCTCACCGAGGTGCTCCGGCGCGGACGGCGGATGAGCCAGGTGCGGGCCCGCCTGGTGCAGGGGGGTTCGCCCGCCGTCGAGGCCACCTTCACGCTCGGCCGGCACGATCCCACCGCCGAGCCTTGGTGGTCCGACCTCGACGCGCCGCCACTGCCGCCGATGGACGAGTGCGTGCGGGCTCAGGGCGTGGGGCCGGGGGGCGTGGAGCTGGCGATCATGAACCGTGTGCACGTCCGCCTCGACCCGGCGACCGCCGGCTTCACGGCCGGGCGGCCATCGGGCAGGGCCGAGGTGCGGGGCTGGCTGGCGTTCGCCGACGGCCGGGAGCCCGACCCGCTGGCGCTGCTCTACGCCGCGGACTCCTTCCCGCCCGCCACCCTCGAGCTGGCGACGCTCGGCTGGGTGCCGACGCTCGAGCTCACGGTGTACGTGCGGGGCGTGCCCGCCCCGGGGCCGCTGATGGTGCGGCAGCGGGCCCGCCTGGTGCAGGCCGAGCTCGTCGACGAGGTGTGCCACGTCTGGGACAGCCGGGGGCGCCTCGTGGCGCAGGGGACCCAGCTCGCCGGGGTTCGGGTCGGGGATGCGTCGCCGCCCGTCAGCGACCAGAGTGGTTCCCTGTGAAGCGCACCCCGTTCGCCGACTGGCCGTGCTCGATCGCCCGGGCCGTCGACCTGCTCGGCGACTGGTGGACGCCGCTGGTGCTGCGCGAGTGCTTCTACGGCGTGCGGCGGTTCGACGATTTCCAGCGCGACCTCGGCATCGGGCGCAACATCCTCACGCAGCGCCTGAATCGCCTGGTCGACGAGGGCCTGCTCGAGCGCCGCCAGTACCACGACCGCCCGGTGCGCCACGAGTACGTCCTCACCGACAAGGGCCGGGACCTGTTCCCCGTCATCGCCGCCCTGGTCCGCTGGGGCGACCGCTGGCTGGCCGGCGAGGAGGGCCCGCCGGTGGTGCTGCAGCACCGGTCGTGCGGCCACGACCTGGAGGCGGAGGTGGTCTGCTCGCAGTGCGGCGAGGCGGTCCGGCTGGGCGACGTCACCACCAGAATCGGGCCGGGGTACCCGGAGCGCCGACGCCCCGCGGCCATGGCCACCGGGCGCTTCACCGGAGCGGGGGAGTAGCGACCGACATGCCCGACCTGCCCGGTTCCGCCGAGGTCGACGAGACCATCAAGGTCGTCCACGACCACGCGGACCGCGTCTTCCTGTGGAACTACGACCGCAGCCGTGACCAGCTGGTCACCCTCTACAACAAGGCGATGGGGTCGCAGTGGAACAGCGTGACCGAGCTCGACTGGTCGACCGAGGTGGACCCGTTCGAGCTCGTCGACCCGGCCGGGCCGCTGCAGCGGCTCGCCCGCGCCGCCCGCGACGTCGACGGCTCGCCAATCGCCTCGTGGGGCGAGAGGGAGCTGCGCCAGCTGGGCGTCGAGAGCTTCAAGGCCCAGCTCAGCCAGTTCATGCACGGTGAGCAGGGCGCCATGATGACCGCGGCCAAGATCGTCGAGACGGTTCCGTGGATCGACGCCAAGTACTACGCGGCCACCCAGACGATGGACGAGGCCCGCCACACCGAGGTGTTCGCCAAGTACCTGCACACCAAGCTCGGTGAGGCGTACCCGATGAGCCCATTCCTCGAGGGGCAGATCACCGCCCTGCTGGAGGACGACCGCTGGGACATCGCCTACCTCGGCATGCAGATCGTGATCGAGAGCCTTGCGCTTGCCGCGTTCGGGTCGATGCTGCGCACGATCGACGAGCCCCTGCTGCGGAAGTTGTTGCGCTACGTGATGTCCGACGAGGCCCGGCACGTGGCCTTCGGGGTGCTGAGCCTGTCGGAGTACTACGCCGGACTGTCGGAGGCCGAGCTGAAGGACCGCCAGGAGTTCCTGGTGGAGAACACCCTGCGTAACCGGGCCCGGTCGACCACGCCGGAGGTCTGGGAGCGGATGGGCGTCTCGGTCGAGGCCGTATACCCGGCGATCACCGAGGCGGCGGGGACGATCAAGGTGCACCCCTTCGCAGGGTTCCAGCGGGCGTTCTTCTCCAAGCTGGTCCCGAACGTGCGCAAGCTGGGGCTGCTCGACGCCAACGACGGCTACCTGCGCCGGCACTGGGCCGAGGCCGGGCTGCTGGAGTTCGAGTTCGCCGACGACACCGGATCGGACTACGAGAGCTACGACGCCGTGGCGGCGGACCGGGCGGCGGCCGCCGTCCGCCCGTGAAATCTGCACGCCGCGTGTAACTCGCCGCCGCGCTCGCCTAGCCTTGCCCACGGCTGGCCGACACCGAGAGGGAAGACCGCCGTGCCCACCGCCTCGCCCGCAGACCGTCCCAGCGCGCTCGCCACCGCCGCCGCACTGGCCTCGATCGGGGCCGGCGCGATCCACGCCACAGCGGCCGGGGCGCACAGCGAGCACCGTGCCGCCGTCGTCGCGTTCGCGCTCACGGCCGTGTTCCAGATCGGCTGGGGTGCCCTGATGCTGGTGCGACCGTCGCGGGCGGTGGCGCTCGTCGGTGTCGCCGGCAACGCGCTCGCGGTGGGCGGCTGGGTCCTGGCCAAGACGAGCGGCATCAGCTTCGTGACCGGCCTGGACGTCCGGGAGGATCCCCAGTTCGCCGACACGCTGGCGGCCGCGTTGGCCGCGGTCGCGGTCGTCGCGGCGCTGGTCGTCGTCCTTCCCGGGCTGTCCGCCCGCCTGCGGGGCCCGCAGCCGGCGCTGGTGGGCGTTGCCACGGTGGCGGCGCTGGCGCTCACGGTCCCCGGCATGGTGGCGGCGGGGAGCCACAGCCACGGCGGCGGCCACGAGCACGGCGACGAGGCCGGTGGCCACGGCCACGACGCCGCCGGCGAGGAGTCGGCGGCCGGCCACGAGCATGCGGGCCACGAGGCGGCGGCCGTGGCGCCGACCCCCTACGACCCGACCAAGCCGATCGATCTCGGCGGAGTCGAGGGGGTGACGCCGGAGCAGCAGGCGGCGGCCGAGAACCTGATCGCCATCACGCTCTGGCGCCTGCCGCAGTGGTCGGACCCCAAGGTCGCCGAGGCGGCCGGCTTCCATTCGATCGGCGACGGCTTCACCGGCTACGAGCACCTGATCCAGTGGGACTGGATCAACGACGGCGCCATCCTCGACCCCGAGCGCCCGGAGTCGCTCGTCTACCGGGTCGACCGCGACGGCACCCGCACGCTGGAGGCGGCGATGTTCATGCTGCCGCAGGGCGAGACGCTCGACACCGTGCCCGAGCTGGGCGGCAAGCTCACGCAGTGGCACATCCACGACGACCTCTGCTTCACGCCCGGCGAGGCCCCCAAGGTGCGGGGCGTGACCGGCGTCGGCCAGGGGTGTCCCGCGGGGCTCGTCAAGCTCGATCCCGTCCCCATGATCCACGTCTGGATCGTGCCGCACCGCTGCGGCCCCTTCGCCGCCCTCGAGGGGGTCGGCGGCGGCCAGATCAAGGAGGGGGAGGAGCGGCTGTGCGACCACGCGCACGGCGCCTGACGTGATCTGACCACCGCCTTCCGCTAGGACTGGGAGGCGGCTGGCGGGGTACGCCCATCCACAGCCATGTCCTCCTCCACGACGTCGAGCCCGCCCTTGCGCGCCCCCGCCCCGGCGCGGCGAACGCCCTCGGGTTCCGCCCGGATCGTCGCCCTGGACCGGCTCCGGGGCCTGGCCCTGGTGGCGATGGTGGTGCACCACATGACGGAGTGGCTCACCGGCGAAGCCCGGGCGGTGCTGCCCGGGTGGCCGTCGTTCGCGGTGACGGACGTGGCGGCGCCGGCCTTCTTCGTGGCCGCCGGCGCCTCGGCATCCCTGTTCATGGCCGCCTGCCGACGTCGCGGCATGACCCGGCCGCGGGTAGCCGCCGTGATGCTGCGCCGCTACGGCCTGCTGGTGCCGATCGGGTTGGCCTTCGACTGGCTGCTGTGGCGGCACCCGGCGATGTTCGGGGTCATCGAGGCGCTGGGGGCCACCGTGGTGGTCGGCGCGGCCCTCGCCGTGGCCCTCGCTGTAGCCGTGGGAGCCCGCTGGCTGCCGGCCCTCGCGGCCGCCACCGTCGCCGCCGGCGTGCTGGCCGAGCGGGCGGTGGCCGGCACCGCCGGCTGGTGGGCGGACGAGGTTGTGGCCGGGAAGTTCCCTGCCGTCACCTACCTGGGATTCGTGCTCGTGGGGATGGCGGCGGTTCGTACCGGCCGGTTCGCCGCTCGCCGCTGGGGCCTGACCGCCGCCGCCCTGGGGGCCGCCTCGGTGGCGCTGTTGCTCGCCGCCGGCGTGACGCCCGACCGCTACCCGGGCGGCCCGGCATTCGTGGTGCCCGGCTTGGCCGGCACCGCCGTCGTGTACGGGCTGGCGCAGTGCGGCTGGCCCACGTGGGTGGCGGCGGCGGATCGATTGGTCCGGTCCGCGGCCGCGCACACCCTGGGGATCTTCCTGGCCCACTACGTCGTCTACTACGTCCTGGTCGACCGCACCGGCGTCGCGGGCACGGTCCCCGGGGCGGTGGCGCTGCCCGTCGCACTGCTCACGGCCGTGGCGCTGGCGGCCGTGGCGCCGCACGTGCCACAGCCGCCGTGGTCGCTGCGCACCGGCCGCAGGCGGCGGCCCGCGTCCGAGCGCGGCGCCGGCGCCGCCGTCACATTGCCGACGCGGTAGGCCGGTGGTTGGCTGGCACGCATGAGCGAGCGTCCCGGAGGGCGAGAGAGCGAGCGTGGCCCGAGCGGCCCGCTGCGGAGCAGCAAGAGCGGGAAGTAATGCACGACCTGGTGGTCCGCAACGGGCACGTGGTGGATGGCTCCGGCGCCCCCGGCCGACCGGCCGACGTGGCGATCGACGGCGATCGCATCGTCCACGTGGGATCCGTGGACGGCCGCGGCCGGCGGGAGCTCGACGCCGATGGCGTGGTCGTCACCCCGGGCTTCGTCGACATCCACACGCACTACGACGGCCAGGCCACCTGGGACCCGGAGGTGTCGCCGTCGAGCTGGCACGGCGTGACGACCGTGGTGATGGGCAACTGCGGCGTCGGCTTCGCACCGGCGCACCCCGACCGGCACGCATGGCTGATCCAGCTCATGGAGGGTGTCGAGGACATCCCCGGCACGGCCCTGGCCGAGGGCATCACGTGGAACTGGGAGACCTTCCCCGAATACCTCGACGAGCTCGAGCGCCTGCCCCGGGTGCTCGACGTGAGCGCGTTGGTGCCGCACGGCGCGGTGCGGGCCTACGTCATGGGCGAGCGGGGTGGCGCCAACGCCGAGGCCAGGCCCGCCGAGATCGCGGCCATGTCCGCCCTCGTGCGTGAGGCGATGGAGGCGGGCGCGGTGGGCTTCTCCACCACCCGCACGATCATCCACCGGGCCAAGGACGGCGAGCTGGCGGCGGGCACGACCGCGTCACCGGACGAACTGGTGGGCATCGGCCGGGCCCTGGCATCGACGGGCGCCAGGAGGCCCGGAGGGTCGGTCGGGGTGCCGGGCGTCTTCGAGCTGGCCAGCGACATGGTCGATCCCGAGGCAGAGCTGGCGTGGATGACCGAGCTGTCGCGCGCCACGGGCTGCCGCGTCACCTTCGGCACCGGGCAGGACCACATGCGTCCCGACCACTGGCGCACGGTCCTCGACCTCGTCCGGCGGGCGAACGCCGCCGGCGCCCACATCGTCCCGCAGGTCGGGGGGCGGCCGACGTCGGTGCTGTTCGGGCTGGAGTCCAGCGCCCACCCCTTCATGCTCCACGCTGCGTACGCGGGCCTGGCCAACCTGCCGCTGCCCGAGCGGGTGGAGCGGCTCCGCGATCCCGAGGTGCGCGCCGCGATCCTGGGCGAGACCCCTGACGACGCCGGCGTGGCGGCGTTCATCGCCGACGCCTGGGGCCACATGTTCCCCCTCGGCGATCCGCCGGACTACGAGCCGCCCCCGGACCGCAGCGTCGCCGCCCTGGCAGAGCGGCAGGGGCGGGCGCCGGCCGAGGTCGGCTACGACCTGCTGCTCGAGCGCGCGGGCCGGGCGCTGTTGTACATGCCGCTGGAGGGCTACGCCGACGGGGACTTCCGGGCGTTGGCCGAGCTGCTCACGCAGCCGGACGTCGTGCTGGGGCTGGGCGACGGGGGTGCCCACTGCGGCCTGCTGTGCGACGCCAGCGTGCCGACGTACATGCTCAGTCACTGGGTCCGTGAGCGCAGCCGCGGCGAGCGGCTGCCGCTGGAGTTGGCCGTCAACCTCCAGACCCGGCGGACCGCGTCGTTGTTCGGCTTCGACGACCGGGGCCTCGTGGCGCCCGGCCATCTCGCCGACCTCAACGTGATCGACGCCGACAAGGTGGCGAGTGAGGCGCCCGAGATGGTCTACGACCTGCCGGCGGGCGGGCGCCGGCTGGTCCAACGGGCCCGCGGCTACGTCGCCACGATCAAGCGGGGCGTCGTGGTGCGAGACCACGACGCGGCCACGGGTGAGCGCCCGGGCCGCCTGGTGCGGGGGCCTCAGCCGGCACCACCCGCCGGCTAGACCCGAGGGGCTAGACCCGACGGGGCTCGACCTGAAGCGACGGGTTCCGTCCGGTCGAGCCGGAGGCAATGGGTTCCGCCCCAGGCGATGGGTTCCGCCCGAGGTGGGTTCCGTCCGTTCGAGCCGGAGGCAATGGGTTCCGCCCCAGGCGATGGGTTCCGCCCGAGGTGGGTTCCGTCCGGTCGAGCCGGAGGCAATGGGTTCGGCTGCGGTACCCATGACCTCGGGCTGCCCATGGCGGAACCTATGACCTCGGGCTGGCGCGGCACCCCCGGGCCTCTGCGGGCGGCGCCGGCCCCGCGCAGCCTGCCGGCTACTGCGCCGGGTGCCGGTCGTACGGGTCGACCAGCACGTGGACGGCCCGATCGAGCTCGGCCGTCACCTGGTCGAAGTCGATGCGGCCGTTGGCCCACGCCACCAGCGTCGAGTACCAGACGTGGCCGAGCACGGCCAGGATGTCGGACCTGACGCCGGGCGCGAGGTCCACGAGGATGCCGCTGGCCATGGCCTCGATCTGCTGCTGGACGGCCTCGGCACTCTCGCGGACACCCTCGTCCGACGAGGACAGGGCCCGCACCAGCGCGGCGCTGAGCTTGGGCTGACGGGCCATGGCCCGGCAGCCCCGATGGAGCACGTCGATGAGCTGGTCGGCGGCGGTGTCGCCGCGAGGCGGCGACTGGGCCACCCGGGTCTGGAGGCGCGCCGTCCACTCGGTCATCGCCGCGGCCAGGAGGTGGTCCTTCGAGGAGAAGTAGCGGTAGATCGTGGCCAGCGAGACGTTGGCGATCGCGGACACGTCGCGCATCTGCACGGCGTCGTAGCCGTGTTCGGCTCCCAGCTCGAAGGCGGCGTCGATCACCCGCCGTCGCCGGTCGCGCTGTTCGGCGCTGAGCGTCGCCGCCTGGGTGGCCACCGCCGTCACGGCGCCGGTGCCGACGCCGGGGCCGGCACCGCCCGCAGGCGCATGGGCAGGTGCTTGATGCCGCCGATGAAGTTCGAGCGCAACCGCTCGGGTGCGCCTCGCGCCTCCAGGTGGGGGACACGAGCGGCCAGCTCCTCGAACAGCAGCCTGATCTCCAGGCGCGCCAACTGGGCACCCAGACAGAAGTGGGGCCCGCCGCCCCCGAACGCAATGTGCGGGTTGGGGTCGCGGGTGATGTCGAACGTGAAGGGATCGGTGAACACGTCCTCGTCGCGGTTGGCGGAGATGTACCAGAGGCTGATCTTCTCGCCGGCCTTGATGACCTGACCCCGGAGCTCGAAGTCCTGGCGGGCGTTGCGGCGGAAGAACAGCACCGGCGACGCCCAGCGCAGGATCTCCTCCGTGGCGCCGTGGATGTGCGCCGGCGGATCGGAGACGAGGAGGTCCCACTGGCCAGGGTTCTCCAGGAACGCGTTCATGCCATGGGCGATGGCGTTGCGGGTGGTCTCGTTGCCCGCCACCGAAAGGAGCATGAAGAACAGGTTGAAGTCCATCTCGGTGAGGCTGTCACCCTCGACCTCGGCGTTGAGCAGCGTGGTCACGATGTCCTGGCGTGGCTCCGCCCGGCGCTGCTGCGCCAGCTGCTGGGCGTACATGAACATCTCGACCTGAGCCTCGGTGACGTGCTCGTCGCTGACCTGGTACTCGGGGTCCTCGGAGCCCACCATCCGGTTGGACCAGTCGAACAGCTTGAACCTGTCCGCGTGCGGCACGCCGAGCAGCTCGGCGATCACCTCCAGCGGCAGCTCGGCGGCGATGTCGACGACGAAGTCGCAGTCGCCGCCGTTCTTGGCCAGCGCCTCCTCGATGATGCGAACGGTGAGGTCACGCACGTGGGGCTCGAGGGCGGCGATCATCCGCGGCGTGAACCCGCGGTTCACCAGCTTGCGGTACCGGGTGTGAGCCGGCGGGTCCATGAACAGCATCATGTTGCCCGCCATCTCGGTGCCCGGCAGCGGCGCCATCGGGCCCTCGAGCATCACCACGCCCCCCAGCTCCTGGGCCGAGGAGAAGGTCGCGGCGTCGCGGCTGCACGTCACGATGTCGTCGTAACGGGTGATGACCCAGAAGCCGTCACCGTCGGGCTCGTCGTGGTGAAAGACGGGGGCGTTGGCGCGCAGCCACGTGAACCACTCGTGCGGGATCCCCTGCGTGAACCGGTCGCGGTCGAGCAGGTCGATCTCGTCGATGTCCACGCGGTTCCCTCCGGCTCGGGTGCGCTAGGGCCGAAGTAGAACACATTCTCGTCGCGCCAACAACGAGGTGGGCGGCCGCCGGTACCGGTTCGGGCCCTCAGGTCTTGTCGTCGGTGCCGGGCCGGTCGGCATCGGCGGGATCGCCGGAGCCGCCGGCATCCGCGGTCGAGGCTCGGTCGTCGGTGCCGGGCCGGTCGGCATCGGCGGGTTCGCCGGTGCCGCCGGCATCCGCGGTCGAGGCTCGGTCATCGTCGGACCGCTGGCGCCTGCCCCCGAATAGCCCGCCGATCGTCCGCATGAAGCGCGTGATCGGTTCCGGGAAGATGCCGGGCTCGCCCTCGACGACGTCGCAGCGCATGCCGCCATGGTGTCACGGCGGCGCCTGGTTGGCGTGAGAACGCGTTCTACATCAAACTGGAGACGTCCCCAACCCGTGCCGAGGGGGTTCCGATGACTGTTGCCAACGAGACGGCGGCGCCGGCCGCCGAGGGGTCGAAAGCAACGGACCGCTACACGATCATCTCGGCCGACTGCCATGCCGGTGGCAGCCACAAGCAGTACCGCGAGTACCTGGACCCCCGCTTCCTCGACGACTTCGACGCCTGGCGCGAGAAGTACAAGAACCCCTTCCGCGACCTCGGCGACACGCGGCGCTTCCGCAACTGGGACAACGAGATGCGCAACGGCCAGCAGCTGGCCGACGGCATCGTCGGCGAGGTCATCTTCCCGAACACGGTGCCGCCGTTCTTCCCCAGCTTCGTGCTGTTCGCCCAGCCCCCCAAGCCCGAGGACTACGAGCACCGCCTGGCCGGGATCCGGGCCCACAACCGCTGGCTGGTCGACTGGTGCGGCGAGTTCCCCGAGCGGCGCGCCGGCATCGGGCAGATCTTCCTCAACAACGTCGACGACGCCATCGCCGACGTGCGGTGGATCAAGGAGCACAACCTGCGCGGCGGCATCCTGCTGCCGAACATCTCACCCGACGTGCACTGGGTGAAGCCGCTGTACGACCCGATCTACGACCCGGTGTGGGCCGTGCTCGAGGAGCTCGAGGTGCCGATCAACGTCCACGGCGGCACCGGCGTGCCCGACTACGGGCCCTACCCCGTGTCGATGCTCCTCTACATCAACGAGGTGCCGTTCTACTCGCAGCGGCCGCTGGTGCAGTTCATCCTCTCCGGCATCTTCGAGCGGTTCCCCCGGCTGCGGTTCGTGGTCACCGAGAGCGGCTGCGCGTGGGTCCCGGGCCTGCTCGACCGCCTGGACAAGGTCCTGGCCCGCATCCGCAAGACGGGTGCCACCGGCGAGATCCGCTACGGCGCCGAGCACGTGCTGCCGCGTTCGGCCACCGAGTACTTCCACCAGAACGTGTGGATGGGCGTGAGCCAGCCGGGGCCGGCCGACGCCGCCGCCCGCGAGAAGATCGGGCTCGATCGGTTCATGTGGGGCAGCGACTATCCCCACGACGAGGGCACGTACCCCTACACCCGCGAGCACCTGCGGGCGCTGTTCCACGACACCGATCCCGCGGAGCTGCGCCGGCTCCTCGCCGGCAACGTCGCCGAGCTGTACGAGTTCGACCTCGACGCACTGGCGCCGCTGGCGGCGGAGTACGGCCCCACGGTCGGCGAGATCGCCACCCCGCTGACCGAGATGCCCGACAACCCCAACGAGGCGCTGCTCAACTCGGTCAACAAGTGGCTGTGAGCGGATGGGTTGCTCGATCCGAGGCGATAGTCCACGTTGAAGGAAGCCCGAGGCCATGACCAACGATTCCCGTTAGCGATTGCCTCCGGCATCGCTGACCATGGGTCATTGCCTCTGGTGACCACGTCACTCTGGGCTCCGCTCCCCCTCGGAGTCGCACGGGGGAACGACGTCCGGCTGCTCGTCCTCGACGATTCCGACCGAGGTCTGCATCTCCGTGGGCTTTATGCTTCCGGACTGGTTGTTGTAAGGATGGTCCAGGAACCAGACCAACAGCAGGCCGGCCGTGACCAACGCAGCGATCGCGGCGATGAGGCTCCCCTCGACCAGAAAGCTCTCCCGTCGATCGGCGAACAGGAGCGGGAACCCGATCGTCAGGACCGCCCCGAGACCGAGGATGAACCACACCGGTGCCGGCAGGGCGCGGATCGACTCGGAGAGCCGCTCGCGGCGGCCCTCGACGCGGATCGACTCCTGGTCGAGGAGCTCCAGGAAGGCCGCCTCCTGGTTCGGGGTGCGCACCTCCATCTGCCTCAACGACTGGCCCATGTCCTCGACCCAACCCTGCACGAGCTGGCTTCGCTCACCGTGCTGCATGGCCGGCCATTCGTCACTGACGACGGCCCGGGCGTAACAGATCAACCGGCCCGCGAACCGAGCGCGGTCCGTGGGAGCAAAGAACTCCGAGTTGCGGGACAGCTCGACGACGGCGGTCGCCTCGGACTCGGCCCCGGTCCTCGCATCGTTGAAGCTAGCGAAGGCCTCCAGGACGACGAACGCAAGCAGAACGGCGAACGCGGTGCCGATGAAGGTGAAGACGCCTGTGCCCTTCTCCACCTCGACGAAGAAGCGGGTGCCCGGCGCGCGTCGGCGGTGAACCACGAACATCAGCGCCACGCTCACCCCGGCGACACCCACCACAATCGCAGCGAGGACCAGCAGGTTCATTCGAGGCGGGAACGCTAGTGGGAGCCGGCTGTCGGCGCCACGGCCACACGGGTACGGTCTGGGCCCGCCCATGGCCAGGCGAAGGTTGCTGATCGTCCACCACACGCCGTCGCCGGCGCTCCACTCCCTGTTCGAGGCGGCCCGGTCGGGGGCGACCGACCCGCAGATCGAGGGCGTCGACGTCGAGGTGCGTCCGGCGCTCGGCGCCACCGCCGTCGACGTGCTCGGGGCCGACGGCTACCTGCTGGGGACCCCGGCCAACCTCGGCTACATGTCCGGAGCCCTGAAGCACTTCTTCGACACGATCTACTACCCGTGCCTGGAAGCGACGGTCGGGCGGCCGTACGGCGTGTACGTCCACGGCAACAACGACACCGACGGCGCGCTGGCCGGCATCGAGAGGATCGTGACCGGCTTGCGCTGGCGGGCAGCACAGGCGCCGGTCTCCGTGATCGGCACCCCGGCCCAGACCGACCTCGACGCCTGCTGGGAGCTGGGCGCCGCCGTCGCCGCCGGTCTGTCGCTCTCCGGCGACTAGCGGACCACAGGTCCTGGTCCGAATGCCGCCCGCCGAGGCACGCTCTGACCCGCGTCCCGGCTGAGCTCACGCTCGACGGCGGATCACCAGCGTCGTGCAGTCCGCGGCCGCGTACGGCGTGAACGCCGCGCGCGGGATGCGCGAGCCGAGCCCGATCACGTGGCTGCTGCTCCAGCGGCCGGCGCCCGGCGCATTGCCCAGGGCCCACCGCCGCCCCACCCAGTGGGGGAGCACGACGTCGGCGGCGACCAGGCGCGAGCCGGGTGCCAGCAGCCGCCGCAGGATCGCGGTGCTGGCGGCGAACGGGGGGTTGGCCACGACCCGGAACGGCCGGCGCGGCAGCCTGAGGTGGGCCGCATCCGCGCGCACGACCGTCACCGGACCGCCGGCGAAACGCGTGCGCAGCGCGTCGATCCGCTGGGGGTGGAGCTCGACGGCGATGACCCGCGCGCCGGCTGCGACGAGGGAGGCGGTGAGGGCGCCGGTGCCGGCACCGATGTCCACGACGAGATCGCCCGGCGAGACCTGGGCTTCAGCGACGATCCGGTCGGCCCATCGGGACGACAGGCGATGCCATCCCCACCGCGCATGCCCGGCGGCGGGCACGACGCACCATCACGCAAGCGGCCACGTGACGACCATACTGGCGCGCGTCGCGCCACCGGGCTCGATTTATCGCTCGGCCTCGGTCGCCGCTGCCCGCAACACTGGGCCCATGGCCGACGAGCGTCCCCTGACCGATGAGCGCGACCCTGTGGACGTCGTGACCGGCATGGTCGATCACGTGCTCGCGCTAGCCGACACCTGGCCGGCGTGGGACGGCGACCCGCGCCCGGTCGACGACCGGGTCTACACGCCGCACAAGGCCGTCCGGCGGGTGGCGGACCACCTGGTCGACCACCTCGCCGAGGTCGAGGCCCGCATCGCCGGCGAGCCGTCGATCCCCGACCACTGGCACGCGTCGGCCATCACCACGGTGGCCGATCGGGCGCCGTTCACCCCCGATGACCGCGATGAGGCGCACAGCCGGCTCCAACGCTTGGCCCAGGTGTGGCGGATCCGGCTGCGGACGCTCGACGACGTGCAGCTCGATCGGCGGGAGGGCGACGCCTGGACGATCCGGGAGATCGCCTTCCACGTCGCCGAATCCAGCTACTACGCGGACGCGGTCGGCGACCTCTCCTGAACTGTTGGGCGGAACGCGGCGATCACGTCGGCGAAGGCGGACACCGCCTCGGGCGTCGCCGGCTCGGGGAAGCTGACGACCGCCGCCTGCACGCCGGCCTCGGCCAGCTGCCGGTAACGGCCGATGTGGTCCTCGACGCCCGGGGCGTCGGCGGTGCCCAGGTGGGTCACGGTGATGTCGGTGGGGTCTCGGCCCTCGGCGGCGCAGTGGTCGTGCAGCACCTCGAGCTTGTGGCGGACGGTGTCGGCGTCCCCGAACAGATTGCACATGTCGGCATGGCGGGCGACGAGCCGCAGGGTGCGCTTCTCGCCCGCACCGCCGACGAGGATGGGGACCCGATCTTGCAGCGGCCGCGGGTAGCACACCGCCTCCGCCACCTCGATGGTGCGGCCCGAATACGCTGGCGCGCCCTTGCCCCACATGAGCGGCAGCAGCTCGAGAGCGTCCTCGAGCAGGGCGTAGCGCTCGGACACCGGGGGGAAGCGCCAGCCGTAGGCGGCGTGCTCGCGCCCGAACCACGCCGCCCCGATCCCGCAGACGGCGCGGCCGCCGGAGAGCACGTCGAGCGTGGCCACGATCTTTCCCAGGTGGGCGATGTTGCGGTACGTCACGCCCGTGACCATCGTGCCCAGCCGCACCGAGGCGGTGCGGCCTGCGAGGAACGACAGGGTCGAGTAGCTCTCGAGCATGTCCTCCCAGTGGGGACCGACCGACGGGATCTGCATCATGTGGTCCATCACCCAGAGGCTGGTGAACCCCACATCCTCGGCGGCGGCCGCCACGTCGATGAGGCGGTCGCGGGTTTCCGCCGGCCCGCCGGGCCACGCGAAGCGGGCGAGCTGCAGGCCGAACTCGAGCGGCATCGGGTCCTCCTTCTGGCGGGCCGCCGCGACCGGGGCGGCGACCAGGTCCGGGGCGACGATGGTGACCGGTCCGGCGGGATGCACGGCGGCGAACCCGTCGGCGGCGAGGCCGTCTCGCACCCCGGGCCACGCCGCCAGCATGGACGACAGGACCTTGGCGGGTACCGGACGATCGCGGTCACGGTTGCGGGCCCGGCACACGCTGGCGTCGACGTCGAACACCACGGCCACGGACGGCACGCCCGCCCGCCCGGCGGCGGCCACCCAGTCCCGGCGGCGCTTGGTGTCGGTGCCCAGCGAGTCGACCACGGTGGTGAGGCGCCGCCGCAGCCGCCGCTCGACCACCAGATCGAGCACGTCGAACGCGTCCTTGCCGGCCCGCTGGTCGTGCTCGCCCTCGCCGACCAGGGCCCGCACCGCGTCCGACGACACCACCTGATCGGGCCGGAACTGCTCGGCCGCCCACGTCGACTTGCCCGAAGCCGGCGGCCCCACCAACACCACCAGCGATCCCTCGGCGAGCCGGATGCAACGTGCGCCCCGCTCATGGCCTTCGGCCGCGCCGCTCGGGCCGTCGACGCCTTGCCTCCCGCTCCCACGGCCGCCCGGGCCGGGCTCGCTCTCTTGTCCTACGGGACGCTCGCTCACCCCCGCCAGCTTGCCGCAGCCTCACCCCGGGGCGAAGGCCTCGAGCGTGGCCGGCACGTCGCCGAGCGGATAGAGGATCGGCGACGTGCATCCCGCCGCCACGTAGTCGGCCACCTTGGCCCGGCACTCGGCGGCGGTCCCCGCGGCGCACAGCATCTGGACCACCTCGTCGGGCACGAGCTTGCTCGCGGTTACCACCTCGTCGTGTCCGGCGGGCCAGGTGAGCACCTTCGCGATGTCGTCGAGCAGCTCGGCCGGCACGCCCGATGCCGCCATGATGTGCGGCTGTTGCCCGAGGTACTGGGTGACGAGCAGGCGGGCGGCGTCGAGCGCGGCGTCTCTGTCCGCGTCGAGCGAGCAGACCACCAGCTGGGGCCGGTCGACGTCGGCCAGCGTGCGTCCGCGCCGGTCCGCACCGGCGGCCAGGGCCTCGAGGGCGCGCCGGTTGTACCCCGGTGACACCAGGTAGTTGAGAACGGCGCCGTCGGCGATCTCTCCGGCCAGCTCCATCATCCGCATGCCGGTGGCGCCGATGTAGATCGGCACCCGCTTGGCCCGTCGTTCCTGGTGGACGTAGTCGAGCTCCACCCCGTCGAGGTGGACGTAGGCGCCGTCGTAGGTGACCGGACCGTCGCAGCGCAGCAGCGCCCGCAGGGACTCGACGACCTCGCGCATGACCCGGAGGGGTCGCGTCCTGGTGACGCCGACCTTGGCGGCCAGGGGGTCCCACCACGCGCCCAGGCCGGCCAGGATGCGCCCGGGTGCGAGGTCGTCGAGGGTAGAGAACAACGACGCGAGCCGGGCGGGGTTGCGGGTCCAGACGTCGATGACGCCCGACCCCACGGTGATGCGCTCGGTGGTGGCGGCGAAGGCGGCCATGGGCACGGTGGCCTCGCGCACGAGCCGGCTGTCGGCCTGCCACACGGCGGCGAACCCCAGCTCCTCGGCCCGCCGCACGAAGCCCATGGCCTCCCGGATCGGATGGGCGTCCTGCACGTACAGCGCCATCGGCACCCCGCCCACAGCCGAACTTGCCGCAGTTACCGCGCCCATGGCAGCGCTTTCCACGACAAGTTCGGTGTGGGGAGTCTTCGGGTCACATCCTCGACCACAGGCGCCGCGCCTCCTCCCAGGCCCGGGCCCGGATCCGCTCGGCGTCGACTCGGGTGCACACGCCGCCCTCGACCACGGTCTCGCCGTCCACCACGACCCGCTCCGCTCGCACATCCGGCGTGAACGCCAGGTACCAGGGGTCGGCGCGGTCGGCGCGCCAGGTGACCTCGTCGCCGAGCACCTCGGGCACAAGCTCGGCCCCGGCCTGTAGCCATCCCCACGCCGCCTCCGGCGTGGCGGTCACGTCGTCGGCCCGCTGGGCCACGTAGGCGAGCGCGAACTCGTCGAGCATCGCGGCGCCGATGCCGTCGCTGCCCAGCACGACCCGGTTGCCGGCGGCGGCCCACCGCCCCGGTCGGGCGTAGCCGACGCCGTTGTTCAGGTTGGACCGGGGGTTGTGCGCGATCGTGCCCGCCAGCGGCGGCTCGGCGTGCACGCAATGGGCGAGCACCCAGTCGTCGGTGGCGTGCGGACGCAGCCGACCGGCGGCGGCGGCGTCGACGGCGTCCTCGCCCACGTGGATGTGTACGCCCACGCCGACGTCGCCGGCCACTCCGACGATCGCGTCCAGCGTCTCGTCCCCCAGGGTGAAGCAGGCGTGCGCCCCGACCAGTCCCCGCCCGCCGGCCCGGAGGAACCGTTCGTTCTCGGCCAGGCCCGCCTTGGCGCCCGCAGGCCCGTGGCGGTCGGTCACCTCGTAGGCGCACACCGCCCGCACCCCGACCTCGGCGCAGGCGGCGGCGATGACGTCGAGGCTGCCGTCGATCGCAGCGGGCGAGGCATGGTGGTCGACGATGGCGGTGGTGCCGGCCTCCAGCGCCTCGACGGCGCCCAGCAGGGCCGACCAGCGGACCAGCTCGGGGTCGAGGGCCACGTCGAGCCGCCACCAGATCCGCTCGAGGACCTCGGTGAAGTCGGTCGGTGTGGTCGCGGGCGCCGGCATGCCCCTCGCCAGGGTCGAGTACAGGTGATGGTGCGCGCAGACGAGTCCCGGCGTCGTGACCATCACGGCGCGGCTAGCCGTTCCGGCGCATCGGCAGCGCCGCCCGCCACTCGCCGTCCAGGGCGTGGAGGGCGGAGGCCACGGCCCCGGCCGTCGGCACCAGCCCGATCTCGCCCACGCCCTTGATCCCGTACGGCGCGCGGGGTTGTGGGCGCTCGACCAGGATGGTCTCGATCGGCGGCACGTCCTTGGCCCGCAGGATCCCGAGCTGCCGGAGCGTCATGGCCGTCGGTCGACCCGACTCGTCGGCGGGGAAGTCCTCGGTGAGCGCATAGCCGAGGCCCATGTGCACGGAACCGACGATCTGTCCCTCGCACAGGCGGGGGTTGACCGCCCGCCCGACGTCGTGGGCGGCGATCACCCTCTCGATGTCGCCGCTCTCCCGGTCGATCACGACCAGCTGGGCGGCGTAGCCGAAGGCCGAGTGGATGGTCGGGTTGGCGACCGAGCCCACGGCGTCGGTCCAGTCGACCCGGTGCTCGCCCTCGTAGTCGACGCCGGGCCGGCACCCGTCCGCACAGGCCGACCGGCACGCGGCCGCCACCGACCCCGCAGCCATGAGCGTGCCGCGGCTGCCCGTGGTCTGGCCCGCGCCCAGCTCCCGGGAGGTGTCGACCACCACCCGCACCCGTGCCGGGTCGACACCCAGCTCCTCGACCGCCACCTGCAGGGCGACGGTGTGCACGCCCTGGCCCATCTCGGTCCAGCAGTGCCGCACCTCCACCGTGCCGTCGTCGGCGAACCGCACCACCGCCTTGGCGATCTCGACGGCGCCGTTGCCGAGGCCCGAGTTCTTGAGGCCGAGACCGAGGCCGACCGCCTTGCCGGCGGCGACGGCGTCGTCGTAGTGGGGCTTCACGGCGTCGAGGCAGTCCCGGGCGCCGAGGCAGCCGTCGTCCATGACCTGGCCGGGGCCCCACGTGCCGCCCGGCGTGATCGTGTTGCGGGCGCGCATCTCCCACGGATCGAGGCCGGCGGCCTCCGCTAGCCGGTCGATCACCCCCTCGCTCGCGAACTGGGCCTGGTTGGCGCCGAAGCCCCGGAAGGCGCCGCACACCGGGTTGTTGGTGCGCACGGCGACGGCGTCGACGTCGATGGCCGGCCAGGCGTACGGGCCGCCGGCGTGGCCCGCGGCCCGCTCGAGCACCTTCATGCCCACGGAGGCGTACGGGCCGGAGTCGCCCACGATGCGGGCCTTCAGCGCCGTGAGCCGGCCGGCGGCGTCGCACCCCGCCCACGCCTCGATCCGGACGGGATGGCGCTTGGGGTGGACCCGGAGCGACTCCTCCCGGCTGAACACGCACTTCACCGGGCGGCCCAGCAGGTGGGCGGCGAGGGCGGTCTGGGTCTGGTTGGCGCAGTCCTCTTTGCCGCCGAAGGCGCCGCCGTTGGCGACCAGGTGGACCAGGACGCGGTCCTCGTCCACGCCGAGAACGTCGGCGACCTGGCGCCGATCGTCCCACACGCCCTGGCCGCCCGAGAACACCTCGAGGCGGCCGTCGTCGAGGGGGACCGCCAGGGTGGCCTCGGGTTCGAGGAAGGCGTGCTCAATCCGCTGGGTTTGGAACACCTCGTGGACGACGTGGGCGCTGTCGCCGAGGGCCGCGTCGACGTCGGCGGGGCCGCGGGCGTAGGTGGTGCGTGACAGGACGTTGGGGGCGCCGGGGTCGCCCACCTGCCACACGGCGGGCTCGGTCGAGTCGACGGCGAGGAGGGGATCGGTGTAGGGCGGCAACGGCCGGTAGTCCACCTGGACCCGTTCCGCGGCGGCCCGGGCCGTGGCCCGATCTCCCGCCACGACCAGGGCGAGCACGTCGCCGGTGTACGAGGTGCGCCCACCGACGGGGATGAACACCGGCCAGTCGCGGTGGATGATGCCGATCCGGAGGTCCCCGGGCACGTCGGCCGCCGTGAGCACCCGGACCACGCCCGGCGTGGCCGCCGCGGCGCCGGTGTCGATCGCCAGGATGTCGGCGCGCGCGTGCTCCGACAGCACCACGGCGGCGTGGAGCATGCCCGGCATCCGCAGGTCGTCGATGTAGGGCTTGTCACCGAGGGCCATCTCCGCGGCCTGGTACTTGGCATTGTCACTGCCGACGCCGCTGGGGCGGCCGCTGCGGTCGCCGCCCGGGTTGTCACCGCCGACGCCGCTGGGGCGGCCGCTGCGGTCGCCGCCCGGGCTGTCACCGCCGACGCCACCAGCGCGGCCGCTGGGGTCGCCGTTGCCGTTGGCGGCCGGCAGCGGCACCGGGGTCTCCGCCCCCGAGGCCAGGAGCTCGACCGCATCGAGGATGGAGTGGTAGCCGGTGCACCGGCACAGGTGGCCGCCGAGGTGGCGGGCCGCCTTGTCGCGGGTGAGGGTCGCCCCCTCCTTGTCGAGCAGGTACTTGGCGCGCACGACGATGCCCGGCGTGCAGAAGCCGCACTGGAGAGCCCCCGTGGCCGAGAACGCGCCGGCCAGGCGGTCCCGCTCGGCCGGGTCGATGCCCTCGAGGGTGGTGACCGAGCGGCCGGCCACCCGGTCGAGGCCCAGCGAACAGGCGATCATGGGCTTGCCGTCGATGAGCACGGTGCAGCAGCCGCACTGGCCCGACGGTGAGCAGCCGTCCTTGGGGCTGGTGACGTCCAGCTCCTCCCGCAGCGCCGCTAGCAGGTGCGGGTGGTCGCCGACCTCGACCTCGCCGCCGTTGAGGGTGAACGACACGGCCACCCCTCCAGACTGACAGAGTTCAACAAAATGTTGAAGCCGCAGTGTCGCCTGGCTTCCCTGCGTCGCTGACCCGGGTATCCAGCCCTAGTCGGGCGGCAACCCCACCTGGATGGGGCTACCTGCGCTCCGGCGGGCGGGCGAACACCCCTGCCGTGATGCCGGCCAGGACGGTGAGCACGGCCGCCGCCAGGGGCGTGACCATGGCGCCGATGGGAAGGCGTGTGGGATCCGTCCCGGTCTCGACCACCGGCAACGTGATGCTCAGGATGGTGGCCGCCAGCCACAGCACCAGCGTGACGATCGTCAGGCCCACCCAGATAGGGCGGCGCGAGGCACGCCCGCGCAATTGGCTCATGGCCCAGACGAAGGCGATCGTCGAGACGAGACCCCACAGCCAGCAGGTGGCGGCGGCGATGGGCATATGCTCCTGCTCGCTGCCCGTGACCATGTCCGGTGCCAGGGTGCTGATCAGCACCACGGCAACCCAGATCCCCGAGATGCCGACCGCCGTCCAGATCATCCATGACCCGTCGGCGTCGCCCGAGCCCGAGTCGGATGGTTGTTGGGGCGTCTGTGTTTCAGCCATGGCAGCATCATCCGGATCGGTGGCTGCGTGCACATCGCCCCGTGGTCGCCACGTCGGCTCCCACCATGGGTGGAGTCCCGGGCGGCAGGCGCTCCACCGTGCGCTCACGGTCGACGGCGGAAGGCTGGATGCCCGTCGAGCCGTGGCGGCACCTGGCCCGGATCCTCCCGGGGGAGGAGCGCGCTCCTGCTCGGGGTGGACCATCGAGCCCGACCGGGGAACGGAGTCGGGCGTCAGTCGGTGCGGGACGAGTGCTTGCTCCCCCACGCGTCGGCTTGCAGGAAGCGGCTGACCGCGAAGACCCAGAGCGCCGAGAGGATGAGGACGAGCACGAGCGCGAGGAGCCAGGGCGCCGGTCGGGCCCAGCCGACGGCGAGCGCCACGGCGGCGGCACCGGCCATGGCAATCCTTAGGGGTCGGTAGACGACCGCCAAGCGATCCGCGTCGGCGAGCGCTTGTTCGGCGAAGGTGAGCGCGACCAGGCCGAGCGCGACGGACCCGGCCAGCAGCCAGGCGGTGCTCGCGGGCGTCCTCCCATCCCCGGCGTGGCCGATCAGGCTGACCATCGCCGCCCCGGCGGCGGCGATGGACAGCGTGATCGGCAGGTGGCTCAGCATCCAGGTGACGAGCGGCCGGCCTTCGTCGCGGGGTGGCCGCCGCCCGACCAGGTCGAAGTAGATCCACCAGAAGCCGAAGCCGATCGCGAGAGCGATCAACCCGGTCACGATGACCAGCCCGTCGCGGTCGGGCGTGGACAGGCCCTCGACGACGCCGAAGACCACCTCCCCGAGGACGATGATCGTGAACAGCCCGAACCGCTCCACCAGCGAGTCGGTGGGCGGCAGGCCCTCGTGCGTGACCGCCAACCGGCCGATCAGCGCGAAGCCCACGAGCCAGGCGACGCAGAAGCCGCCCCACACGGCGAGCCGCGGCCCATCGGGTAGGAACGCGCTCATGACGATCAGCGGCACCGACACGGCCATGCCGAGCACGTAGCGGCCGGCGGGGGCCAGGAACTCGGGGTGGTCGTAGCGGTCCTGGCGTCGGACGCTGTACCAGAGCCAGGTCATGACCGCCAGGAACGAGGCGTAGACCAGTGCGAATCCGGTGCCGCTCTCGCCGGCGGCGCCGGCGGTGAACACCGCGAGCAGGACCAGGACGCCCATCTGGAGGAACACGGCACTGCGGGTCCGGCCGTCCTCCCGGCCGTGGAGCTCGAGATAGAGGGATCCGTTGACCCACGCGGTCCAGATCAGCCCGAAGACGATGGTGAACTCGAGGAACCCACGAGCCGTGACGTGCTCGGCGAGGTGGTGCGCCGCCTGGCCGATCACCGCCACGTACACCAGGTCGTAGAACAGCTCCAGCGAGCTCACCGTGCGGTCGGCGATGATCTCGCCATGGGCTCGCGGTGGGCTCCACAGCCACTGCCGGAGTCGGCCACGGGTCCCGTCGGTCACCGCGTCAACGTAACCATCCGGGGGTGCCCGACCGAGCGCTCCGCTGCGGGTTGCAGGCGGGTAGAACGGCGGACATGTCGCTGTTCGTGAACCACGGGACCAAGCCCCTGCCGGCTGAGGCCCGCCCGGGTCCGGAGGTCACTGCCTTCCACCGCCGGCTTCCGGGATACGAGCCCACTCCCGTGCACGACGTGCCGCCGCTGACGGAACCCGCCGGTGTCGCCCGGGTGCTGGTCAAGGACGAGTCCAGCCGCATGGGCCTGCCGGCGTTCAAGATCCTCGGCGCATCGTGGGCCACGTACCGGGTCTTGTGCGACCGGCTGGCGGCGGCCGGCGTCGAGGGCGACCCGCTGTGGGACACGCTCCCCGACCTGGCGGCGCTGGTGGCCCGGCACCTGGGACCGCTTCGGCTGGTGGCCGCGACCGACGGCAACCACGGCCGGGCGGTGGCGCGGATGGCCAAGCTCCTCGGCCTGTCGGCGAGCATCCTGGTGCCCGACGGCACCGCCCCGGCCCGCATCGGCGGCATCGCCGCCGAGGGCGCCGAGGTGACCGTCGTGCCGGGCACCTACGACGACGCCGTGGCCGAGTCGGCCGCCATGGCCGGCGAGCACGACCTGGTCATCTCCGACACCTCCTGGCCCGGTTACGAGGACCCGCCGCGCCGGGTCATCGAGGGCTATGCGACGATCTTCGCCGAGCTCGACGACCAGCTCGCGGAGCTCGACCTGCCGGCACCCGACCTGGTCATGGTGCCGTTGGGGGTCGGTGCCCTCGGGGCGGCGGCCGCCTCCTGGCTTCGCGCCGGGCTCGAACCGAGCGACGGGCCGATGCTCGTGGGCGTCGAGCCCGACTCTGCGGCGTGCGTCGCCGCGGCGGTGGAGGCCGGCCACGTCGTGGAGGTGCCCGGGCCCCACCGGTCGATCATGGCCGGGCTCAACTGCGGCCTCGCGTCGATGCTGGCCCTCCCCGCGGTCGGGGCGGGGTTCGACGCCTTCGTCACCATCGACGACGACCGCTGCCGCGACGCCATCCGGTCACTGGCCGCCGCCGGACTCGACGTCGGCGAGACGGGGGCGGCGGCGCTGGGCGGGCTGATGGCGCTGCGCGCCGACCACGGGGCCGAGCTGCCGGTCCCGGCCGAGGCCGCCGTGCTGCTGCTCGCCACCGAGGGCGTGACCGACCCGGTGAACTTCGAACGGATCGTCGGCCGCCCGCCCCGATGACACCCCCCGTGATCGAACTTGCCGCAGTTACCGACGTCATGGCAGCGGTATCTGCGACAAGTTCGGGTGGTGGTGTGGGTGCTATGGGTCCGTCTCGGTCAGCCGGCCGTACTGGTCGGGCCGGCGGTGGGCCGCGAAGTCGAAGACCGTCGTCTTGTACGACGTGCAGTCGTCGAGGTCGCACGTGGCCACCGCCAGCTCGTCACCCAGCCCCGTGCACTGGGCGATGACCGCCCCGGACGGGTGGATCACGCACGACCCGCCGATGTGCGCCACCCCCTCCTCGGTGCCGGCCTTGGCCGTGCCCACCACGAAGGTGCCGTTCTGGTACGCGCCGGCCTGCATGACCAGGTGGTTGTGGAAGTCGCCGAAGCGGTCGTGCTCGGGTGCCGTCGGATTGTGGACCGGCGTGTTGTAGCCGATGCACACCAGCTCCACGCCCTGCAGGCCGAGCAGGCGGTAGGCCTCGGGCCAGCGCCGGTCGTTGCAGATGAGCATGCCGACGGTGCCGCCGAACACCCTGTACACGGGGAACCCGAGGTCCCCGATCTCGAAGTAGCGCTTCTCGAGGTGCTGGAACGCCCGCCACGTCTCGTGCTCGCAGTGGCCGGGGAGGTGGATCTTGCGGTAGCGCCCGACCTCCGCGCCGTCGGGGCCCACGAGCACCGACGTGTTGAACCGGTGACCGTCGGGCGTCTCCTCGGCGAATCCCAGGCAGAAGCCGACCTGGAGGCGGCGCGCCTCGTCCCACAGCGGCTTGGCGTCGGCGCTCGGCAGCTCGGTCTCGTACCAGGCGGCCAGCTCGGGGGAGCCGTCGTCGTACCACCAGCGGGGGAAGAAGGTGGTGAGCGCCAGCTCGGGAAACACGACCAGGTCCGCCCCGCGCCCGGCGGCGCCCCGCAGCTGCGCCAGCAGCCGGTCCACGACGTCGGCACGCGTGTCGGTGCGCGTGATCGGCCCGAGCTGGGCGGCGGCAACGGTGACGACCCGGCTCACGGCGGCCCCTCGGGACCGATCACTCCAGCACCTCCGCCAGCTCGGCCACGACCTCGGCCAGCACCTGCGCGCCCGCCGCCAGGTGCTCGGGCTCGGTGAACTCCGTCGGGTTGTGGCTGATCCCGCCGCGGCTGGGGACGAACACCATGCCCGTGGGACACACCCGGGCGAGCATCTGGGCATCGTGGCCGGCGCCCGAGGGCAGCCGCATGACGGAATGGCCCAGCCGCTCGGCTGTGGACTCCACTAGGTCGATCACCGCCCGGTCGAAGGCGACCGGCTCGAAGCGGGCCAGTCTCCGCCACGCCACCTCGCACCGCTCCGAGGACGCCTTCGCGCCGACGTGCTCGCGGAGTCGCCGCTCGGCGTGTGCCAGCACAGCCTCGTCGGTGTTGCGCAGGTCGATCGTCAGCGTGGCCCAGGCCGCCACCACATTCACCAGGTCGGGGTGGAGGTCGACCCGGCCGACCGTGCCCACCTGGTGGCCGCCGAGCTCGGTCGCCAGCCGGCGCACGAACCCGATGGTCTCGGCGGCCACGTAGGTGGGGTCGCGCCGCAGCCGCATGGGCGTGGTGCCGGCGTGGTTGGCCTGCCCGGTCAGGGTCAGCTCCTGCCAGGAGATGCCCTGGACCCCGGTGACGGCGCCGATGGTGACGCCGGCCTCCTCGAGCACCGGCCCCTGCTCGATGTGCAGCTCGACGTAGGCGTGGGGCGCCGGACCGGGCACGGCGGCATCGCCCGCCCAGCCGATGCGCTCGAGCTCGTCACCGAGCACCGCACCGTCGATGGCGACGACGTCGAGGGCGTCCTCCAGCGGCATGCCGCCGGCGTAGACAAGGCTTCCGAGCATGTCCGGCGGGAACCGGCTGCCCTCCTCGTCGGTGAAGAAGGCCACGGCCACCGGCCGCCGGGTGCGGACGCCGGCGTCGTCGAGCGCCCGCACGACCTCGAGCCCGGCCAGCACCCCCAGGGTGCCGTCGTAGCGGCCGCCGGTGCCGACGGTGTCGATGTGGCTGCCGGTCATGACCGCCGCCCCGTCACCGCCACTGGCGCCGTCACCGGCGCCGTCACCTCCCGCGCCCGCCCGGGTGGCGATCACGTTGCCGATCCGGTCCACGCGGACGTCGAGGCCCAGGGCGCGCATCCACCCGACCACGAGCTCGCGGCCGCCGGCGTCCTCGTCGGTGAGCGCCAGGCGGCAGTTTCCGCCGTCGCCGGTGTCGCCGATCGCCGCCAGGGCCTCGATGTCCGCCAGCAGGCGGTCGGGCTGGATCTTCACGCCGCCATCGTGGCCGGTCAGCCGCGGGTTGAACAGCTCACGCCCGGGCGGCGGCGTGGCCGCTCGTCCAGAGGTGGACGGCCGCCAGGGCCCGCCAGGGTCGCCAGGCGCCGGCCCGCACGTTGACCTCCGCGGCGGAGGGGAGCACCGAGCCCGCACCGGGATCGGCCAGCGCCCGCCGCAGGCCGAGGTCGGACGCCGGCAGGGCGTCGGGCTGACCCATGCGCAGGGCCACGTACTGGGCGGTCCAGGGACCGACGCCCGGCACGCCGGCGATGGCGCCGACCAGCTCGTCGAGCGGAACGGTCGCGTCGAGCCGCACCCGGTCCGCGGCCACCGCCGCCGCAAAGGCGCCGATGGCGCGGCCCCGGGTTCGCGTCAGGCCGATGCCGCCGAGGTCGGCCCCCGCTAGCGTCGACGGCGACGGGAAGGCATGGGTCAACCCCGAGGCCGCCGGGCCTGGCACCCGCGTCCCGTGGCGCTCGACCAGCCGCCCGGCGAGGGTGCTGGCACCCGCCACGGTGACCTGCTGGCCGATGATGGCGCGCACGCCGATCTCATACGGGTCCCACGTGCCGGGCACGCGCAGGCCCGGCCTGGCGGCCAGCAGCGGCCCGATCATGGGGTCGCCGGCGAGGGCGGCGCCCGCGGCCTCGAGGTCGGTGTCGAGCCCAAAGATGCCGCGGACGCGCCGTGAGGCATCGGCGAGCGCGTCCCGGTGCGCAAGGCGCGCCCGCAGGAGCAGGTGGTCGTCGCCGCCCCTGGCCACCTCGATCACGCCGGGGACGCCGTCGACCACCACCGTGCGCCGGTAGCTTCCCCCGGCCACCACCTCGACGCCGGGAATGGCCCGCAGGGCCAGATAGCCGAGCATGGCGTCCCACTCGAGCGGGGGACGGACGGGAAGCCGCTCGGTCAGATCAGGTCCCACGGGCGCACGGGAACGCGCGTCACGTCCACGCCGGTCGCAGCCCGGATGGCGGCCGCGACCGCGGCCGTGGACGAGATCGTGGGCGGTTCGCCGGCGCCCTTGGCACCGAAGGGCGCCTCGGGCTCGGGCTCCTCGATGCAGGTGGCCAGGACCTCGGGGGTGTCGGCCACGGTGGGGATGAGGTAGTCGGTGAAGCCGGGGTTCCGCACCAGCCCGTCCTCGACGACGATCTCCTCCATCACGGCCAGGCCCACGCCCTGGGCGATCCCGCCCTCGATCTGGCCGATCACCTGCGTCGGGTGAAGCATCCGCCCCACGTCCTGCCCGGTCGTGACCTGGACGACCCGCACCAGCCCGAGGTCGGTGTCGACGTCGACCACGGCCCGGTGGGCGGCAAAGACGAAGCTCACGTCGGCGTCGCCCTGTCCCCGTTCGTCGAGCGGGTACGTGCGCCGGTGCCGGTGGACCGCCGTCGCTTCGAAGTCCCGGTCGCCGGCCGCGTCGGCCACGGTCATGTCCAGTGCCCCGGCAGCGCCGCCGACCGCCGCCGCGACGATCCGCCCGTCGTCGGTCAGCGTGAGGGACTCCGGCGCCAGGCCGAGGCGCTCCGCCACTGCGGAACGAACCTGGTCCGCCACCGCGCGGGCCGCCTTCAGCACGGCGCCGCCCGACATCCACGTCTGGCGCGATGCCGACGACGATCCCGCCGAGTCGATGCCCACCGTGCCGGCCGGCTCGACGACGGCGTCGCAGCCGAGGACCGTGCGGGCGATCTGCGAGGCGATGGTCACGAATCCCTGCCCCACCTCCGCCACCGCGCACGTGACCGACGCGACGCCCTCGGACAGCCGGACGCGCGCCTCCGAGTCGTCCTCGAAGCCCTCGGAGTACATGACGTTCTTGAGCCCGGCGGCCACGCCCACACCCCGTCGAACCCGCGCTCGCTCGGCGGTCCGCCCGGCGCCGCCCGGATGGTCGAGCCAGCCGTCGCCGGGCATCGGTGGGAGTGGGTGGGCAACCGCCGCCCGGATGCACTCGGCCACCGGCGCCGCCCCCGTGACGCGCTGCCCGGTGGGGAGGACGTCCCCCGTGGCCAGGGCGTTGCGCAGCCGCAGCTCCACGGGGTCCATGCCGAGACGGGTGGCCAGCTTGTCCATCTGGGATTCGTGGCCGAAGCACACCTGCACGGCCCCGAAGCCGCGCATGGCACCGCAGGGCGGGTTGTTGGTGCGGACCACGGTGGCGTCGATCAACGCGTTGGGCACGCGGTAGGGGCCGCAGGCGAAGCGGGCGGCGTTGCTGACGACGGCCGAGGACGACGACCCGTAGGCGCCGCCGTCGAGCAGCACCTCGGCCTCGACCTTGACCAGGTCGCCGGCCGCGTTGGCGTGGTGCCGGTAGCGCATCCGGGCCGGATGGCGGTGCACGTGGCCGACGAACGACTCGTCCCGGAGGTAGCTCATCTTCACGGGACGCCCCGTGCGCAGCGCCAGCAGGCAGGCGTGCACCTGCATGCTCAGGTCCTCCCGGCCGCCGAAGGCGCCCCCCACCCCGCCGAGGTGCAGCCGCACCTGCTCGTGGGGGAGGCCGAGGCAGGCGGCCACCTGGTCGCGGTCCTCGTGGAGCCACTGGGTCGCGACCCACAGGTCGACGCCGCCCTCGCCGTCGGGAACGGCGAGCCCCGACTCGGGGCCGAGGAACGCCTGGTCCTGCATGCCGACCTCGTAGGTACCCTCGACGACGACGTCCCCGGCGGCCGCCGGGTCACCGTGTTCGATGCGGATGTGGCGGATCACGTTGCCGTCGGCGTGGATCGGCGGCGCCTCCGCCGCCCGGGCGGGGTCGACCAGCGGATCGAGCGGCTCGTAGTCGACGACGACCGCCGCCAGCGCCCGCCGGGCGGTGTCCGGGTGGTCGGCGGCCACTGCGGCGACCGGTTCGCCCGTGTACCGGACCACCCCGCGGGCGAAGACCGGCTGGTCCGGGGACATCAGGCCGTACGTCGGGGCGCCGGGGACGTCGTCGGCGGTCAGGACGCACGACACCCCGGCGATCGCCAGCGCCGGGCCGACGTCGACCGAGCGGATCCGGGCGTAGGGATGCGGCGACCGCAGCGCGCGACCCCAGAGCATGCCGTCGGCCTCGAGGTCGGACGCGAAGGCGAACCGGCCCTGAACCTTGGGCGTGCCGTCGGGGCGGATCGGGCTGTCACCGATCCGCCCCGACGTGGCGGCACCACCCCGCGTGGGGGGCGCCTCGACGCCGGTCGACGCGACGGCCGGCGTCATCGCCCGTTCCCCCGCACGGTCACCACCTGCTCGATGGCGGCGAGGATGCGGCCGTAGCCGGTGCAGCGGCAGAGGTTGCCGGCCAGCGCCTCGCGGACCTCCAGCGGGCCGGGATCGGGAACCCGGTCGAGCAGGTCGTGGATGGCCACGACGAACCCGGGCGTGCAGAAGCCGCACTGGACGCCACCCGCCTCGATCATCGCCTGCTGGACATCGGTGAGGACGGCGCCAGTCAGGGCGGCGTCGCCGGGCTCGGCGCCCGCCGGCGTGAGCCCCTCGACGGTGGTGATCTCGCAGCCGACGGCGGCCTCGGCCAGCTCGAGGCAGGCGCACACGAGCACCCCGTCGACCAGCACGGAGCACGACCCGCACTCGCCCTGCTCGCAGGCGTTCTTGGCGCCGGGGAGCCCGAGCCGGTCGCGCAGCACGTGCAGCAGGCTGTCGGTGGGCCGGGTTCCCTCGACCGTGTGGGCGGTGCCATTGACGGTCAGCCGGTAGACGGCGTCGGCGTCGGTATCGCGCACCGGCGTCGCGGGGGGCGTCGTGCCGGTCACGTCGCCGCCCATGCCCGGGCCAGTGCCCGGCGGGCCAGCACCTCGACCGCGTGGCGCCGGTACGCAGCCGTGGCGCGGTGGTCGTCGATCGGCCGGCTGGCGGCGGCCATGCGGCGCCCGAACTCGTCGACCAGTGCCGGCTCCAGCCTCGGGCGGTGGCCCCAGTCGAGGTGAGCCGCCGTCCATCGTTCCGCGTCGCGATCGCGCATGGGGACCGGCCCCACCGCGCCCAGCGCGCACGCCAGGTGCCGGCGGCCGAGGTCGAGGACGAGCGCACAATTGGCCACGGCGATGACCATGGCGTTGCGCACGCCGATCTTGAGGAACTCCTGCGGCCCGTGCGCCACCGGCACCCGAACCGCCGTCACCAGCTCGCCCAGCGCCAGTGCCGTCTGCTTGGGCCCGGTGACGAACTCGGACACCGGCATGCTCCGGCGCCCCGAGGCCGAGGCGAGCTCGACGGTGGCGTCGAGGGCCACCAGCACCGGGAGCGTGTCGCCCGCCGGCGAGGCCGTGCCGAGGTTGCCGCCGACCGTGCCGGTGTTGCGGATCTGAGGGCTGCCCACCGTCCGCGACGCCTGCGCCAGCGCCGGCAGCAGGGCGGCGAGCGCCGGATCCAGCAGGGTCGTGTAGCTGGTGGCGGCACCGAGGACGACGTGCGCCGCGGACCCGTCCCCGTCGACGTGCCAGTCGTGCAGCTCGGGCACCCGTCGCAGGCTGAGCACCCCGGCGGGCCGGTACTGCCCGTAGTTCACGGCGACCATGAGGTCGGTGCCGCCCGCGAGCACCGTGAGCGACGGGTCGGCGGCCAGGGCGGCCACGGCATCGTCGAGTCGGGTGGGGGCGAGGACGGTCACGGACGGCGATTCTGGCCGGTTTCAACGAAATGTTGAACGCCGGGATGTTATCCACCCGCGAATCCGGGGTCACCTGGTCGGTTGGGGCCGGCCGGTTGCGGGTCTGCTTGGCTGGGACGCGTGCTGCTGCGCGGTGGGACGGTCGTCGACCTCGACGGTGAGCGGCCCGCCGACGTGCTCGTCGGCTCCGACGGCCGCATCGCCGCGGTGGGCCCGGACCTCTCGTCCGCGCCCGGGTTCGATCCCGCCACGGCGGTCGTCGACGTCCCGGAACGGCTGGTGGTGCCGGGTGGCATCGATGCGCACACCCACCTGCACCTGCCGGTTGGCGCGGTGCGCGTGTCCGACGACTTCGCCAGCGGCACAGTGGCGGCCGCGATCGGGGGCACGACCACGGTCATCGACTACGTCACCGCGTACCGGGGCGAGGATCCGTTCGCCGCGCTCGGCATCTGGCGGGGGCTCGCCGAGCCCGCCGCCGTCGACTACGGGCTGCACATGACGTTCACCGAGGCGGTGGGCGACGGGGTGGTCGCGGACTGCGTCGAACGGGGCGTGACCAGCTTCAAGCTCTACCTCGCCTATCCCGGGCTGCTGCAGGTCGACGACGACGTCGTGTTCGACGTGCTCCGGGCCACCACTCGCCACGGCGGGCTGGTCACCGTGCACTGCGAGAACGGCGGCGCCATCGAGGCTCTGCGCCGACGGGCGCTGGCCGAGGGCCGAACCGGCGTCGTCGAGCACGCGGCCACCCGGCCTGCGGCCCTGGAGGCCGAGGCCGTGCACCGGGTGGGGCGGCTGGCCGAGGCCGCCGGCGCCCGTGCGTATGTCGTGCACCTGTCGTCGGCACCGGGGCTGGCCGAGGTGCGGGCCGCCCAGGAACGGGGCGTGGCGCTGGAGGCCGAGACCTGCCCGCAGTACCTGCACCTCGACGCGGCCGTGCTGGAGGGCCCGGGGGGCGAGAACTTCGTCTGCACGCCACCGCTGCGCGACCCCTGGCACCGTGAGGAGCTCTGGGAGGGCCTGGCCCGGGGGTGGGTCCAGACGGTCGCCACCGACCACTGCCCGTTCTGGCAGGCGGACCGGCGCCGCGGGACGGCCGGCCGCGACGGCGGCTTCGCCGACTTCACCGAGATCCCGGGCGGGCTGCCCGGCATCGAGACCCGCATGACGCTGGTGTGGCAGGGCGTCCGGGCGGGACGGATCGGCGTCGCCGACTGGGTGCGGCTCTGCGCCGAGGCGCCGGCCAGCACGTTCGGGCTGTTCCCCCGCAAGGGCTGCCTACGTCCGGGCAGCGACGCCGACGTGGTGGTGTGGGACCCCGAGCGTCCGCAGGCCCTCGACGCCGGCGCACTGCACATGCGGACCGACCACTCGCCCTACGAGGGCCGGATCGTTCGGGGCTGGCCGGAGCTGGTGCTGTCCCGGGGTCGGGTGGTGGCGCGCGACGGAAGGTTCCGGGGCGAGCCCGGCTGGGGCCGCTACGTGGAGCGCACCCAACCCGTGCCGAGGCCATAGGTTCCGACGCGACTGGGGTGAGGTCATGGGTTCCGGCTTCGGAACTCATGACCTCTGGCTCCGGTGGCCGGAACCAATGACCTCGGCACGTCGGCCGGGTGGTCAGGCTTCGACGCCCTGGAGGCGGGCGGCGGCCGCCCGGTGGCGCGTCAGCATCGCGTCCACGCCTTCGACGCGGAGCTCGCCGTCCTCCACGATCGGCCGTCCGGCCACCACGGTGTGGTGTGCCTGGGTCGGTCCGCACCGCAGCAGCGCCTCCACCGGGTCGGTGAGCGCACCCGCGAACGTCAGCCCGTCGAGCCGCCACGCGACCAGGTCGGCGCACGCGCCCGCGGACAGCACCCCGAGCTCGCCCAGCCTGCCCAGGCATGCCGCGGAGCCGCGGGTGGCGACCTCGAGGGCATCGCGCGCCGCGAACGCCGTGGGTCCACCCCGCTGGCGGCCGAGCAGCAGCGCACCCCGCGCCTCCAGCCACAGGGATGCGCAGTCCGTGGATGCCGACCCGTCGCAACCCAGGCCCACGGGCGCCCCGGCGGCACGGAGGTCGGTCACCGGGGCGATGCCGCCGCCGCCGATCATCATGTTGGAGCTGGGACAGTGCGCCACCCCCGTGCCCCACCCGCCCATGCGGGCGATCTCGGCCCGGTTGGGGTAGATGCAGTGGGCCACCCACGAGCGCGCCGACCCCCACCCGACGTCCTCGAACAGCTCGATCGGCCGACAGCCGTGGGCCTCGAGGCAGAAGGCGTCCTCGTCGGGGTCCTCGGCCAGGTGCGTGTGGAGGCGCACGTCGAGGCGCTCCGCCAGCTCGGCCGTGCGGCGCATCAGGTCGGGGGTCACCGTGAACGGTGAGCACGGCGCCAGCGCGATGCGCACCATCGCTCCCCACATCGGGTCGTGGTGCGCGGCGACCGCCCCCTCGGACTCGGCCAGGATCGTGTCGTCGTCCTGCACCACCGAGTCGGGTGGCAGGCCGCCGTCCTTCTGGGACAGCGACATCGATCCCCGGGTCGGGTGGAAGCGCATCCCGAGGTCCCGCGCCGCCGCGATCTCAGCGCCCAGCAGGTCACCGGCCCCCGCCGGGTGCACGTAGAGGTGATCGGTGGACGTCGTGCACCCGCCGATCGCCAGCTCGGCCAGTCCCACCCACGCCGAGACGTACGCCGCCTCCTCGTCGAGCCGCGCCCAGCGCGGGTAGAGCGTGGTGAGCCAGTCGAACAGCGAGCTCCTGGTGGCGGGCAGGTAGGCGCGGGTGAGGTTCTGGTAGATGTGATGATGGGTGTTGACGAGGCCGGGCGTGATCAGGCAGCCGTCGGCCCGCAGCACACGCGCTGCCGGGGGGACCGCGTCCGAGCCGCTGCCGACCGCCACGACGGACCCGCCGTGGCAGGCGACCCAGCCGCCGCGCAGCTCGCGCCGCTCGTGGTCCATCGTGACCACCAGGTCGGCTCCGGCCACCAGCAGGTCGACCGGGCCCGGTGCCGGCTCGGGCGCATCCACGGTCACCGCGGCGACCCTACAGCGGCATCGCGTAGGGCGGGACCAGGGGCGTGCCGCCGGCGGCCGAACCCCGGGCGTCCCGGAGAAGTTGCTGGCCGGCGAGTAGCGCCGAAGGCGAACGGCCGGTGTGCCTATGCGCCGTCCCGCGCCAGCTGCAGCGACACCCGGGTCGCGCCGGCGGCGATGGCGGCGCGCACGACGGCGTCGACGGCGTCGAGCACCCGGTCGTCGTCACCCGATACCGAGGTGCCGAACGGCCCGACGTCGACGGCGAGGCCCGACCCTCGGGCCGCCTCGATCGCGGCCTGCACGTGGGGCCCCGGCTCGCCCGCCACGAAGGGTTCGACGGTGAACTCGACGGTCAGCCCCATGGCGGTCACCGCCCCTCGGCGTTCAGGTAGTTGTACACGGTGAAGCGGCTCACCCCGAGGGCGTCGGCGACCTCCTCGACGGACCGGCGGAGCTGGAACGCGCCGCGGTCGTCGAGCAGCCGGACGGCCCGCTGCTTGTCCACCCGCGACAGGGTGGCGAGGGGCGCCCCGAGCTCCGACTCCACGGCGGCGATCATCCGATCGAGGGCGCCGCGCACGCCCGGCAGCCGCAGGCCGCCGACCAGCTGGTCGTCCCAGCGCAGCGGGATGTCCCCGGCGGACAGGCGCGACGCCGGCACCAGGGTGGCGCCGAGGGCCTCGGCGACGGGCTCCAGTGCGGAGAGCAGCGGGTGGCGTGGGGGCACTGGCCGGAGGATACGGCCCGGCTCCCGGCGCCCGCCTCAGCCGGAGGCGGGGTCGTCGTCGCCTCGGGTGGCCCCGACCGGGGCCGCGGGCGCCGCCGGGACCGGTGCCAGCCGTCCCGCGGCTTCGCCCCCCGGGGTCGGCCAGAAGCCGTCGTTGACCCTCTGCGCCTCGCCGGTCCCCAGCACCAGCGCGGCGAGGCCGGTCGTGATCGGGACTGCGGCCACCAGCCCGATCGATCCCACCAGCATGCGGACGATCTCGACGGCGATCAGCTCGCGCGTCAGCATCCGGTCCACCGGCTGGTCGCCCTGGGCGAAGAACAGGAGCAGGGGCAGCGACGCGCCGGCGTAGGCGAGCACCAGCGTGTTGACCGTCGAGGCGGCGTGGTCCCGACCGACCCGCATGGCCTCGCGGTAGAGCAGCCGACGCAGCAGGCCGGGGTTCGCCCGCCGCAGGGCGTCGACGGTCGACACCTGGCTGACCGTGACGTCGTCCAGGACGCCCAGGGCCCCGATGACGATCCCGGCCACGAGCAGCCCCCGGAGGTCGAGCGCCTCGGCCGTCACGCGCAGCACCTGGGCGCTGTCGTCGCCCAGCCCCGTCAGTTGGGTGGCGCTCGCCACCAGCACGGCGAGGCCACTGGTGATCGCCAGTGCGAGGAGCGTGCCGCCGAGCGCGACGGTGGTGCCCAGCTTGAAGCCGTGCGCCAGGTAGAGCGCGGCGAACGCGATGGCCACCGTGCCCGCAAGGGCCACGGGCAGCGTCGGCGAGTCCCGAAGCAGCGCCGGCACCACGAACGCCACTAACACGGCGCCGCTGGCCGCCAGGCCCAGCAGGGCGCGGGCGCCCTGAGCTCGTCCGAAGACGATCACCACCACGACGAAGCCGGCGACCAGCCACAGCAGCGGCATGCGGCGCTGGAGGTCGAAGTACGAGTACCGGAACTCGGGCGGGCTGCTCGCCACGTCCAGGAGGACGACCTCGTCGCCCTCCTGCAGCTCGGGCACGTCGAACTGCGTCGCGCGCACCTGGAACTCGATCTCGTCGCCGTCGTCGGGCCCGGACGTGAGGCGGGCGCTCACCACCCGGCAGGAGGTGGTGCCGCCGCTCTCGAAGTCGTCGCAGGCCTGGGTGTCGACGTTGCTCACGGTGGCGTCGACGTAGCTGTTGGGTTGGGGCGGCAACTCGGGCGCGTCGCCCCGCGGCCAATAGGCAACGAGGCCGAGCACCGTGAGCGCGCCGGCGACCACGACGCCCAGGGTCAGCCAGCGCGCTGCGCGACGCCGTGAAGGGGGTTCCCCTACGCCCATCCGTCGCGACAGTACCGATCGGCATCCCTGTGCTGCGCGGACCGTGGCCGTACGCTCGGCCGACGTCGCGACTGGACGCATGGGGGCGCAGATGGATCTCTCCCGCGAGGTGATCGCCGAGTTCCTCGGGACGCTGTGGCTGGTCCTGGGCGGGGTCGGCAGCGCGGTCCTGGCCGCCAACTTCATGCCCGACACCAACCTCGGAATCGGGCTGGTCGGCGTGTCGCTGGCCTTCGGTTTGACGGTGGTCACCGGGGCCTACGCCCTGGGGCACATCAGCGGCGGCCACTTCAACCCCGCCATCACGCTCGGCGTCCTCACCGCGCGGCGCATCGACGGCCGCCTGGCGGCGATCTACATCGTCGCCCAGCTCATCGGCGCCATCGTGGCTGCCGCCATCGTCGTCGTCATCGCCAACGGCGTCGACGGCTTCAGCGTCGACGAGAGCGGCCTCGCCGCCAACGGGTTCGCCGACCACTCACCCGGTCTCTACAACTGGGGCGCCTGCTTCCTCACCGAGGTCGTGTTGACGTTCTTCTTCGTGCTGGTCGTCCTCGGCGTCACCGGCCGGGATGCGCTGAGGAGCTTCGCCCCGCTGGCGATCGGCCTGGCCCTCGCGCTGGTCCACCTCATCAGCATCCCGGTCACGAACACGTCGGTGAACCCCGCCCGCTCCACGGGGCCGGCGGTGTTCGTGGGCGACTGGGCGCTCACGCAGCTGTGGATGTTCTGGGTCGCGCCCATCCTCGGCGGCGTGGTCGCCGGCCTGGTCCACTACTACGTGATCGAGGAGCGGGCCGAGACCGAGGTCGGCTACGGCGAGGCGGTCCCCGGTCCGGCCACCGGTGTCTGAGCGCCGGACCACGCACCCACGCGGTCACGCAACACCCGCAGGCTGATGGTGGCGCCGCCGAGCACGATGTCGTGGAAGGCCTTGATGTCGAACGTCGAGCCCAGCGCCCCCCGGGCCTCGTCGCGGAGCCGGAGGATCTCGCGCTGGCCGACCTTGTAGGCCAGCGCCTGCCCGGGCATGCCGATGTAGCGGTCCACCTCGACGACGATCTCGTCACGACTCACCGGGGCGTGGGCGTTCATGAAGTCGATGGCCTGTTGGCGGGTCCAGCCCATGGCGTGCAACCCGGTGTCGACGACGAGCCGGCAGGCTCGCCACGAGTCGCTGGCCAGCATCCCCAGCCGGTCGAGGTCGCTCCCGTAGAGCCCCATCTCGTCGGCCAGCCGCTCGGTGTACAGCGCCCAACCCTCGACGAACGCCGTGTGGCCCCACGACAGGCGGCGGAACGCCGGGAGGTCGGTGCGTTCCGAGGCGATGGCCAGCTGGAGGTGATGCCCGGGGATGGCCTCGTGGTAGGCGATCGATGCCGTCTCGGCCCGGCCGCGCTTGGTCGGCTCGTAGAGGTTCACGAAGTACTCGCCGGGACGGCTGCCGTCGGGCGCCGGGGGTGAGTAATACGCGGAGGGCGAGTCGGCCGCCAGGTACTCCGGCACCGGCTTCAGCACGCACTGCGCCTCGGGGAGGATGCCGAACCAGTCGCCCATGGCGGCCCGAGCGGCATCGAGGCACTCGGTGGCGTGGGCCATGATCTGGCCGGCTTCGCCGTAGCGCAGGCCGGGATCGTCGAGCAGGCGACCGAAGATCTCGGTCAGGTCGCCGGTGCCGAACTCGCGCCCGCCCACCTCGGTGTACTCGGCCGGCAGCGCCTCGGTGGCCTCGGCCATACCGATGGCGTGCAGCTCCTCGGGCGTCAACGGCAGGCCGGTGTGGATCTCGATCAGCGCCTGGTACAGCTCGGCGCCGTCGTCGAGCCACTGGAGCCCGGGGCGGTCGTCGGGACGGGCGGCCGGCAGGAGCTCGTCGCGCAGGGCGTCCCGGTAGCGGGCGAACGCCGGGCGCAGGTCGTCGCGGACGATGTCGGTGAGCTGGCCGTGCCAGATCTCGAGGCCGTCCCAGCCCTCCGGGCCCGCGAGGGTGGCGAAGGGATCGGACTCGAGCGGCGACGCCAGGTAGCCGTCCACCTGGTTGATGGAACGCTCGACATTGATGCGGGCGGGCGTGCGCCCCGCGGCCAATCCCTCCCGGTAGCGGTCGGTGGCCTGGTCGAGCATGCGCCCGAACTGGCGGGTGCGCTTGAGCGCCATGGCGGCATGCTCGGGCTCGGGCGCCCGCAGCTGGGCGGCAGTGATCAGGAGGTCGGCGTGGATCCCCTGCATCTGGTCGGACGCCAGCTCGGCGAGACGCAGGTCGATGGCGCGCACGGAGTCGTCGAGCTCCTGCACCAGGAGATCGCGTGACGCGCGGTCGGTCTCGTCGAGCTCGCCGTTGCCGCCGACGGCGGCGGCGCGCTCGCGCAGGCCGACCCACACCGATCTCAGCCGGCGCTCCTCGTCGGCCGACAGGTCGTCGGCGCGGTCGTCGTAGCGGTGGTCGCCGAGGAACGACGCGAACAGCGGGCTGGCCTCGAGCTTGGCTTCCCAGTACTCGTCGGCGATGGAGCGGATGGTGTCGGTCACCCGCCCATGCTGCCCGACCCGGGCCGATCAGCCGGGCGCGATTCGGCGCAGCGGGTCGACGGTGTGTTCGGCCCCGCTGTCGAGGACCCGGCGGGGGTGACGCCCGTCGACGTAGCCGAGGAACGGTGGGTAGACGTTGTAGCCCAGCAGTTCCTGGAGGCGTTCCGGCAGGGTGCGCACGATCTCCGGTGGCACTGCGACCAGCTGCGTCTCCTGCGGCCGCAGCCAGGAGACGACGTACTCGAGGAGCATTCCGGGTCGGGGCGCGTCGGTCGTGTTGGCCCCGCCGCCGTGGACCAGCCCACCGAGGTACACGAGCAACGAGCCGGCCGGCATGGTGGCCTGCACCACCTCGCGTTCGTCGGGCCGCCGCTCGGGATCCCACCGGTGGCTGCCCGGGATCAGGCGCGTGGCGCCGTTCGCCTCGCCGAAGTCACACAGTGCCCACATGCTGTTCACGACCACGGGCGCGTGGGGGCGAGGCAGGGGGTAGATGTCCTCGTCGCGATGCAGGACCTGCGCCTTCTCGCCGGGCCCGATCTGCAGCGCCACCGGGGCCGAAAGCTGGTAGTGCTCGCCCAGGGCGTGGTCGAGCGCGGCGAGCAGCAGGGGATGGACGGCGAGGTCGTCGAACGCACGCGTCTTGGCGAACACGGCGTAGATGCGCTGGGTGTGGAAGCCCTCGAAGAAGTTCCGGCCGGTGGGCGTGGCGGCGAAGAGGTCGGCGAGGGCCGCCCGCCGGGCCTGGACGTCATCCGGCGACAGCACGCCCTCGACGAGCGCGTAGCCGTGCTCGTCGAGCGACGTGGCCACGTCGTCTGCAGAGGCGTCCGGGCCGTGGCGCAGCAGCGTCACGGCAAGGACGGTAGCCCCACCGTTCACACCAGGCCCGGGCACGGGCGACGGTCGGCGTCTACCCTCGCGTGCGGGTACGGGAGGCCGAGGTGTCCAACCGCGCGGAACCGCACGACATCAACTCGGAGTTGATGTCACCGTTGCGGTCGCACGTCATCGTGCTTTTCGGCGCAACGGGCGACCTGGCGCGGCGCAAGCTCCTGCCGGGGCTGCTCCACCTTTCGATGGCCGGCCTCGTGCCCGAGTGCCGGATCGTCGGCACCTCGCTCGACGAGCTCGACGACGACGCGTTCCGGGACCTCGCGCACCGGTCCTGCGAGAAGTTCTCGCGCCACGAGATCACCGACGACCAGTGGACGGCCTTCCAGAGCCAGCTCAGCTTCGTCAGCCAGTCCACGGGGGCCGAGGGTCTGGCGGGGGCCGTCGAGGAGGCCCAGGCCGAGCTCGGCGGAGGCTGCCGCCTGCTCCACTACCTGAGCGTCCCGCCGGCGGCCGCCCTGCCGGTCGTGCGGCTGCTCGGCGAGGCGGGACTCGTCGATCGGGCTCGAATCATCATGGAGAAGCCGTTCGGCACCGACCTCGCCAGTGCGCAGGAGCTCAACAACTCGCTGCACGAGACCTTCGCCGAGGAGCAGATCTTCCGGATCGATCACTTCCTCGGCAAGGAGGCGGCGCTGAACATCCTCGCCTTCCGCTTCGCCAACGGCCTGTTCGAACCGATCTGGAACCGGGTCCACATCGATCACGTGCAGATCGACGTGCCCGAGACCCTCTCGATCGGCTCCCGCATGGGCTTCTACGAGCAGACCGGCGCCTACCGCGACATGGTGGTGACGCACCTGTTCCAGGTGCTGGCGTTCATGGCCATGGAGCCCCCGACCGAGCTGGCGCCGGGCGCGATCAGCGAGGAGAAGAACAAGGTCTTCCGCTCGCTGCGGCCGATCCATCCGGACACGGTGGTGCGCGGCCAGTACCAGGGCTATCGCGACGAGCCGGGCGTGGCGCCCGACTCCGAGACCGAGACGTTCGTCGCGCTGCGCTGCGACATCGACAACTGGCGCTGGGCGGGCGTGCCGTTCTTCCTGAGGACCGGCAAGCGCATGGCGGAGGGGGCGCGCATCATCTCCATCGCGTTCCGGGAGCCACCGAAGAGCATGTTCCCCCACGGATCGGGTGTGGGGCGGCACGGGCCGGATCACCTGACATTCGACCTGGCCGACGCCGCCAAACTCTCGCTCTCGTTCTACGGCAAGCGACCGGGCCCGGGCATGAGGCTCGACAAGCTGAGCCTGCAGTTCGCTCTCCACGAGACCGGCCGGGCGGACGACATACTCGAGGCGTACGAGCGGCTGGTCTACGACGCGATGGTCGGCGACCACACCCTGTTCACGACCGCCGAGGGCATCGAGCGGCTGTGGGAGCTCTCGACCCCGCTGCTCGAGGACCCGCCGCCGGTGCGGGTGTATCCCGCGGGGTCCTGGGGGCCGAACGCGATCCACCAGCTGATCGCCCCCCATGCCTGGCGGCTGCCATTCGAACGGGGGTGGCGCACGACCTGACGGCGTGACGGCCGGCCGAGAGGGCCGCCGCGCCCTCCCGGCCGGCTCGATCTCCTCCCCACGACACCGGCGGCGGGGTTAAGTAACCCTAACATTATCCGCGGGACAATCCAGGGGGCCGGCCGGAACTCGATCGCCGGTCCACGGCCTGAGGCCTGTGGCAGCCTGGTGCTCGCCGGGCGGGGAGGGGACGGGCGGGGAGGGGGGATTGGTGATGGCGAGATCTCGGCGCCGGCTCACGGCCGTGCTCATCTGCGGCGTGCTCGTCGCCGCATGCTCGGGCGGGGACGACGACGATGACGGCGCTGAGGGCGCGGCGCCAGCGGCGGACGGCGACGAGGCACCGGCCGCACCCGCGGACGTGGACCCGCGCCTGTCCGCCGGGTGCGGCTCCAGCACCGTCGGCGCCGGGCAGGTAAAGGTCACGGTCGCGTCCGGCGCCGCCGAGCGCTGGTACCTGAGGCACGTGCCGCCGGCGCACGACGGCACCACACCGGTGCCGGTGGTGGTCGACCTCCATGGCTACAGCGAGGGCGCCGAGGTGCACGCCATGGTGTCGGGCCTCGGCCCGTACGGCGACGAGCGGGGGTTCGTCACCCTCACGCCGCATGGCCGGGGGCAGGGTCCGGTCCCGCTGTGGGACACCACGCCCGGGGGGCGCGACCAGGTGTTCCTGGAAGCGATGCTGGACGACGTCGAGACGTCGCTCTGCGTCGACACCGCCCGGGTCTTCGTCACCGGCCTGTCGAACGGGGCCATGATGACCTCCACGCTGGCGTGTGCGCTCCCCGATCGCTTCGCCGCGGCTGCGCCCGTGGCGGGCGTGACCAAGGTGACGGGCTGCAGCCCCGGCCGGCCGGTGCCCGTCGTTGCCTTCCACGGCACCGACGACGGGTTCCTCTCCTACGACGGGGGCTTCGGTTCCCAGGTCGCCAGCCTCCCGTCACCCGATGGCAAGGGCACCCTCGGCGACGTGGCGGCCGAACCTGATGGGCCGCCGGAGGCCAGTGGCCCGTCGGTCCCGGAGGTGGTGGCCGACTGGGCCGAGCGCAACGGCTGCGACGACACCGCCCCCGACGAGGAGGCGGTCGCCGACGACGTCACCCTCCTGTCCTTCGCCTGCCCGGCGGGTGCCGAGGCCAAGCTCTACCGGGTGGATGGCGGCGGCCACAGTTGGCCGGGCTCCGAGCTCCTGGCCAACGCCGAGAGCATCGTCGGCCGTACGACGATGTCGATCTCCGCCAACGAGGTCATGTGGGAGTTCTTCGAGCAGCATCCGCTGGTCGTGGACGGTGGCAAAAGCTGACCCAGGCGGGGGACAATGGACCCCTGGTCAACGACGACTCCGTTGAGGGGGACGCAATGTCCGACCACCCCAACGTCGCCCGAATCGTCGAGGGATACGAACGGTTCGCAGCCCGTGACGTCGATGCCGTGCTGCGCTTGTTGTCAGACGACATCGTCTGGCACGTCGCCGGCGGCCGCTTCGCAGGAGATCACAAGGGTCGTGACGAGGTCGCCGCCCACTTCCGAGATCTGGCGCGCTTCACCGAGGGCACGCTCCTGCTGAACGTGCTGGACGTCTTCGCTGACGACCACCATGCCGTCGCCCACGTCCGTGAGACGGCCACCCGGGCCGACGGCGCCCACCTCGACGTCCGCGAGGCGCACGTGTTCCACCTCGATCCCGACGGCCGTGCCACCGACTGGTGGAACATCCACGGCGACCCCGAGGCGTACGAGGCGTTCTTCACCTGATCGGCACGCCGGGCGGCATCATTGATCCGCCCGATGTCAATCAGGCCGCGTTGGCATCGCAGGGGATGGGGTCGCCCCGCGGCTTGACGGCCCGGTTGCCGGGTGGCGCGGATCGTTTGGAGCCACGAGGGGTCGTCGCCCCTTGCCCTCGACCAGCGCCCAGGCGTGCTGGGTCTTGCGCTTGTGGCACGGGCCGCAGAGCCGGTCGAGGTTGTCGAGGGTCGTCTCGTGCACCTTGGTCCACGGCTTGCGGTGGTCATGTTGGATCTGGAGGGTGTGCGCGCACCGCGAGTTGGTGCACCACGGCGAGGTCCAGAGCAGGGCTATGCGTTGCGCGGCGGTGGGGCCTCGGCCGAGGTGCGTGACGTTGACCACGTCGACACCCTTCGTGATCACCAGCTTGAGGATCGCTTCCCCCAACAGGCCGCGGGCGACCCGGGCAGGGACCGAGCCCACGCCGGCGATGTCACACAGCTCATCGCCCTCGGTTCGGCCGCGGACCAGGGCGTCGAGATCCACTCGCAACAGTGCGAGGAAGCTGGGGTTGGTGCTCAAGGATCGTCGTCGTGGGTCGTTGCTGACGATGTCCGCGTCGCCGGCGTCGTTCGCCTCGGCACCGGCGGGCTCGGGAGCCTGGCCAGGAGCGCGGTGCCCGCGCCCGTCAGGCCGAGCCGTGCCGGCCGAACCCTGAAGGTGAGTTACGGAGCTCGGCTCGGACGCGCGGCTCCTGGCGCGGCGGGCGAGTTCGAGGAGTGCGTCGAACGCGTACGCGTCACGAGGCTCGTGCCGACCCTCGCGGCGGGCGGTCCGGAAGACCTCGTCGATGATCGGATCGAGCGCCGCGTTGATCAGGGCACCCGCGTCGGGCGTGCTGCGGCCCTGGATGTTCCAGCCACCCTCGGCGTCGGTCCAACGACGCAGGCGGCGCTCCCTGTGGATGCGGCGATGGGTGGCATCGGGGTCGGGATCGGCGGCTGCCTTCGCCCGGCTGGCCCTCTCGCGTAGGTCACCGAGGGTCCCCGCGCCGGCAGCCTCGAGCAGGGACTGCTCGGCGCCAGGATTGACCGCGGCCGCGTCGGTGATCGTCTCCGCTTGAGCCTGTGATAGCTCACCCCGACGCACGGCCGCCTCGGTTGCGGGCAGCAGCCGCAGCTTCTTCGAGGTCTCGAGGCCGGCGCGCCGCACCCACCGAGCTGCCGGACTTGCGGGCGAGATGCTCCGCCGCCGAGCGGTCGCCCTCCTTGGCCCACACCCGGGACTGCTCGACACGCTCGGCGAGCAACGTCTTGGCCGCCGCTGCGCAGCGCTCGATCGAGTCGTACGCCGCCCACATCGCCGGCGACTCGGGCAGAGGCACATCGGCCGGGGCCAGCCGGGCCAGCTGGTTTCGAAGCGCACTGCCGAGGTCGGTCACCTGCCGAAGCTCCACACCTACGAACACGCGTACGATGCTAGTCCCGCATTCAGCACAAGGCAATGCTTTCGAGTAACTTTTGCTATACCTTGCTGTCAATCAGCGCTTTCGGCCGCGCCATCGTGGGTGCAGGGTCGAACTCCCTGCACGAGATGCGGCGCAGGACGGGCCGCAAAGGCGTGAGCGCCACGCCGGTGCCCGGATGTTGATGTAGCCCGACTCAGCCCGGGAAGTCGCCGGCCGCGATCCGGAGCTTGCGGAGCAGGTAGGTGAGCTGGTCGAGCTCGGCGACCGTCAGGCCGTCGACCCCGAAGCGGATGGCGCTCACGGCCTCGGTGGCCTTCTCGACGACCTGGCGGCCGTACGCGGTGATCTGCGCCAGCACCGTGCGGCGATCGGTGGGGTGGGGGATCCGCCGGACTAGGTCCTGCTGCTCCAGCCGGTCGATGATGTTGGTGACGCTGGTGGGATGCAGCATGAGGCGGTCGCCCATCTTGCCCATGGGCAGCTCGCCGTGACGGCTGAAGTACAGCAGCACCAGCGCCTCGTAGCGGGCGAAGGTCAGGTCGAAGGGCTTCAACGCATCGTCGACCTCGGCGATGAGGATCTGTTGCGCCCGCATGATCGACGTGATGGCGGACATGTGGGCCGCCGCGGCCCAGTCGTGCGACTCCCATTGCCGGCGGGCCTCGGCGATGGCGTCGAAGTCGAGCGGACGCTGCCTCCCCACGGCGCCAAATCCTATGTCGGATGACCGATGCTCGGGCGACAAACTCTCGTGAGGCCGTCTCTCGGGAGCCAGACTCTCGGTAGACGGAATCTCGGACTTCCAACTACCCTGGCCCCGTGAGCACTGGGGGAGCTGCCGCGGAGATCCACCGGCCGGTCCATCCCGTCCGCCTGGTCACGGCCGCCAGCCTCTTCGACGGCCACGACGCCGCCATCAACGTCATGCGGCGGATCCTCCAGTCGCAGGGGGCTGAGGTGATCCACCTCGGCCACAACCGCTCGGTCGACGAGATCGTGCGGGCGGCGGTGGAGGAGGACGTCCAGGGCGTCGCCGTCAGCTCGTACCAGGGCGGGCACATCGAGTTCTTCCGTTATCTGGTCGATCGCCTGCGCGCCGAGGGTCGGGCCGACGCCAAGGTGTACGGCGGGGGCGGCGGCGTGATCCTGCCCGACGAGATCGCCGAGCTGCACGACTACGGCGTCACCCACGTGTTCTCGCCCGAGGACGGCCAGCGCCTGGGCCTGGCCCGCATGGTCAACACCATCGTCCAGGCGTGCGACGTCGATCTGGCCTCGCAGCTTCCGGGCGACACCGTCGACAACGTCGTTGACGGCGACCATCGGGCGCTCGCACGGGTGATCACCGCCGTCCAGGGCGGCACCCTCGGCCGCGACGCGCTGGTCGACCTGCGCCGGGCGGCGGGTCGGCGCACGGTGCCCGTGCTCGGCATCACCGGCACGGGTGGGTCCGGCAAGTCCTCGCTCACCGACGAGCTGGTCCGGCGCTTCCGCCTCGACTACGAGGACAAGCTCCGCATCGCGGTCGTGGCCGTCGATCCGACGCGCCGGAGGGCCGGCGGTGCGCTGCTGGGCGACCGGATCCGCATGAACGCGATCGACCACCCCCACGTGTTCATGCGGTCGCTCGCCACCCGCGGGGCGGTGGCCGAGGTCCCCGAGCACGTGGAGGACGTCATCGCCGCCTGCAAGGCCGCCGGCCACGACGTGGTGATCGTCGAGACGCCGGGCATCGGCCAGGGTGACATGGGGATCGTCGAGGTCGTCGACGTGTCCCTGTACGTGATGACCCCGGAGTTCGGCGCACCCAGCCAGCTCGAGAAGATCGACATGCTCGACTTCGCCGACGCCGTCGCCATCAACAAGTTCGAGCGTCGGGGCGCCGAGGACGCCCTGCGTGACGTGCGCCGCCAGCTCCAGCGCAACCGGGAGTCGTTCGGCAGCCCGCTGGAGGACCTCCCGGTGTTCGGCACCATCGCCGCGCGCTTCAACGACGACGGGGTCACCGCCCATTACCAGCACCTACGGGGTCTGCTCGGTGAGCACGGGCTGGCCACCGGTGGCGGAGCGCTCGCGCCCGTCGACACGCGCGTGCCCACCGGCATTGCGACCGTCGTGCCGCCCGCCCGCAGCCGCTACCTGGCCGACGTGGCGGAGACGGTGCGCGAGTACCACCGCCGCACCGGCGAGCAGGTGGACGCGGCCCGCCGCCGCCAGGCCCTCCGGACCTCCCGCGAGCTTCTGGCGGATGCGGGGTCGTCCACCGATGCCGTCGAGCCACTGCTCGCCGACGCTGAGGGGGACCTCGACGCCGAGTCGCACGCCCTGCTCGACGGCTGGCCCGCCACGGTCGAGACCTATACGGGCGACGAGCACGTGGTGACCGTGCGCGACCGCGAGATCCGCACGGCGGTCACGGACGTATCGCTGTCGGGCACGCATGTCCCCCGAGTGGCGCTCCCCCGGAGCCTTGCGGACGACGACGGCACGCTGCTGCGGTGGCTGAGGAACGAGAACCTTCCCGGACGGTTCCCGTTCACCGGTGGGGTCTTCGCCTTCAAGCGTCAGGGCGAAGACCCCACACGGATGTTCGCCGGCGAGGGCGACGCCTTCCGGACCAACCGCCGCTTCCACCTGCTGTCGGCCGGGCAGCCGGCCACCCGCCTGTCGACGGCGTTCGACTCGGTGACGCTCTATGGCTTCGACCCCGACGAGCGGCCCGACATCTACGGCAAGGTGGGCAACTCGGGCGTGTCGATCGCGACGCTCGACGACATGGAGGTGCTCTACGACGGGTTCGACCTGACCGACCCCGCCACCTCGGTGTCGATGACGATCAACGGCCCGGCGCCCACCATCCTGGCCATGTTCTTCAACACTGCCATCGACCAGCGGCTGGCGGCGTTCGAGGCCGAACACGGGCGGCCGCCCGACGACGACGAGGCCGCCGACATCCGCTCGCTGGTGCTGGGCAACGTGCGGGGGACGGTGCAGGCCGACATCCTCAAGGAGGACCAGGGCCAGAACACCTGCATCTTCTCCACCGAGTTCGCCCTGCGGATGATGGCCGACATCCAGGAGTGGTTCGTCCAGCACCGGGTCCGCAACTTCTACTCGGTGTCGATCTCCGGCTACCACATCGCCGAGGCCGGGGCGAACCCCATCAGCCAGCTCGCGTTCACCCTGGCCAATGCCTTCACGTACGTCGAGGCGTACCTGGCCCGGGGCATGCACATCGACGAGTTCGCGCCCAACCTCAGCTTCTTCTTCTCCAACGGGATGGATCCCGAATACGCCGTCATGGGCCGGGTGGCGAGGCGGATCTGGGCGATCGCCGTGCGGGACCTCTACGGCGGCGACGTGCGCAGCCAGAAGCTCAAGTACCACATCCAGACCTCGGGCCGGTCGCTGCACGCGCAGGAGATGTCGTTCAACGACATCCGCACGACGCTCCAGGCGCTCATCGCCGTCTACGACAACTGCAACAGCCTGCACACGAACGCGTACGACGAGGCGATCACCACGCCCACCGCCGAGTCGGTCCGGCGGGCGATGGCGATCCAGCAGATCATCAACCAGGAGTGGGGCCTGGCGCGGAACCAGAACCCCAACCAGGGCTCGTTCATCATCGAGCAGCTCACCGACCTGGTGGAGGAGGCCGTCCTGGCCGAGTTCGACCGGCTGGCCGAGCGGGGCGGCGTGCTCGGCGCCATGGAGACCGGCTACCAGCGCGGCCGGATCCAGGACGAATCGATGCTGTACGAGCAGCGCAAGCACGACGGGTCGCTGCCCATCGTGGGGGTCAACACCTTCCTGGCGCCCGATGCCACGCCGGGGGAGCCCTCCGGGGGCGGCGGCCGGCCGCTGCAGCTGGCGCGGTCGACCGAGGACGAGAAGCAGCGCCAGATCGGCCGGCTCGCCGACTTCAAGTCCCGCCACGCCCAGGAGCGCCCGCCCATGCTCGACCGCCTGCGCCGGGCGGCGCTGGCCGGCGACAACCTCTTCGCCGTGCTCATGGACGCCGTGCGCGTCTGTTCGCTGGGTGAGATCAGCGACGCCCTGTTCGAGGTCGGCGGCCGTTACCGCCGCAACGTCTAGCGCCGTGCCTTGAGGCCGGGTCCGGCTCCCCCCGGGCCCGGCCGGTGCATCGTGCGGCGGCGACGTCGGCGTGCAGATCGCGCATCAATGTCCTCCCAGGGCTGTGCAGATGTGAGACCATCGGACCGTGACACTCGACCGATCGCCCAGGGGGTGACGCATGGGTGCCAAGTCGCAGGTGATCGACATCGGTGTGGCACGCACGGCCAAGAAGAAGGCCACGAAGGACGCCAAGAAGCGGGCACGAGCGGCGGCCAAGCAGGAGGCCAAGGCCAGGAAGCGAGCCGCCAAGGCCGCGGCGAAGGCGGCGGCGAAGAAGCCCGCCACCGGCGGAAAGAACAAGGGGGGCAGGAAGTCCGGCACCAGCGGGGACGCAAAGGCCCATCCTGCGGGTACGGGTAGGTTCGTGACCGGAAACGGCTCGAAGTCGGCCCACCCACGTCCCAAGGCGGGCGGCGTGGACGCCTATCCCGCGGACGAGCTGCGCCACGACCTGCTCCTGGCCTGCGTCTCACGTGCCATCGACGACCGCGAGATCGCCCTGCAGAAGCAGAGCCGGGTGTTCTTCCAGATCTCCGGGGCCGGCCACGAGGCGCTGCTCCTGGCGCTCGCCCGTGAGCTGCGGCCGGGCTACGACTGGTTCTTCCCCTACTACCGCGACCTGGCCCTGATGCTGGGCCTCGGGATGACCGCCGAGCAGGTGTTGCTCCAGGCGGTCGGCGCGGCCGACGACCCGGCGTCGGGCGGTCGCCAGATGCCGGCCCACTGGGGCTACAAGCCGTTCAACGTCGTCACCCAGTCGAGCCCGACCGGCAGCCAGTGCATCCCGGCGGTGGGGTGCGCCGAGGCGGGGCGCTACATCGTACGCCGCCCCCAGCTGGGGCTCGCGGCCCACGGCGACGAGGTCACCTACGTCAGCCTGGGCGAGGGCGCGACCTCGGAGGGGGAGTTCTGGGAGAGCCTCAACACGGCGTGCGTGGAGCACCTGCCCGTGCTGTTCGTGGTGGCCGACAACGGGTACGCAATCTCGGTGCCGGCGTCCGAGCAGTCCCCGGCGCCGATCAACGAGCTGGTGCGGGGGTTCGCCGGTCTGCTGGTGCGGTCGGTCGACGGCACCGACTACTTCGCGGTTCGGCGGGCGGCCCACAAGATGCTGAGCCAGGTCCGGGCGGGCGTCGGCCCGGGCCTCATCCACGCCCGCGTGACCCGGCCCTATTCCCACTCGGCGGCCGACACCCAGAGCAAGTACCGCGTCCCCCAGGAGATCGAGTGGGAGCTCGAGCACGACCCCATCGACAACTTCGAGCGGACCCTGATCGAGGGTGGCCTGGTCACGGCCGACGAGGCCCGCGGCATCCGTGACGAGGCCCGTCGCATCGTCGCCGATGCCGCCAAGGCGGCGCTCGCGGCGCGGCGCCCGGACGTCAAGACGGTCCTCGACTGCGTGGTGGCCCTGCCCACCATCCCCGACCCTGGCGAGCCGCCCTCCGACGGCGAGCCGGTGGCGATGGGCGAGGCGATACGCCGGGCGCTGCACGACGTGATGGAGGCCGACGAGCGGATCCGGGTGTTCGGGGAGGACGTGGCCGACGCCCGCGAGGCGATCCTCGCCCAAGTCGAGGGCAAGGGCGGGGTGTTCGGAACCACCCACGGGCTGCAGCGCAGCTTCGGGCGGGCCCGCTGCTACAACACCCCGCTGGCCGAGGCCAACATCATCGGTCGGGCCGTCGGTCAGGCGGTCCGCGGGCTGCGGCCGGCGCCGGAGATCCAGTTCTTCGACTACATCTGGCCCGCCATGCAGCAGATCCGCAGCGAGGCGGCGACGATCCGGTGGCGGTCCTGCGGTGCCTTCACCTGTCCGATGGTGATGCGCGTGCCCATCGGCGGCTACCTGCAGGGGGGCGCGATCTGGCACAGCCAGTCCGGCGAGTCGATCTTCGCCCACATCCCCGGGCTGCTGGTCGCCTTCCCCTCCCGCGCCAGCGATGCCGCCGGGCTGCTGCGGGCGGCGTTCCGGTGCGAGGACCCCGTGCTGTTCCTGGAGCACAAGCACCTGCTGCGCCAGCCGTACACCCGCGAGCCCTTCCCCGGTTCCGACTACGTGGTGCCGTTCGGGAAGGGTCGTTACGTCACCCGCGGCTCCGACCTCACGATCGTCAGCTGGGGCGCGACCGTCGAGCGGTCGCGGCAGGCGGCCGAGCGGCTGGCGGAGTCGGACGGCGCGTCGATCGAGATCGTCGACCTGCGCACGCTCGTGCCCTGGGACCAGGAGATGGTGAGCGAGTCGGTGGGCCGCACGGCGCGGCTGCTGGTCGTGCACGAGGACGTGGTGCGGGCGGGCTTCGGCGCGGAGATCTCCGCCTGGGTGTCGGACGAGCTGTTCTGGCGCCTCGATGCGCCGGTCGGGCGGGTTGGCGCCCAGGAGTGCCACGTTGCATACGCCCCGGAGCTGGAGACGGCGATCCTTCCCCAGGTGGACGACATCGTGGCGGCGGCGCGACGGGTGTTGTCGGAGTAGGGGGCGGGAGCGTGCCGCTGACGGGGGCCCGGACGCGAACCCGCCGGCGGATCTGGTTCCACCACCAGAACCGCCGGCGGGGTGCCGGGGCCTCGTTCCCCCTCTATAGGTCGCTCTCGCCGACCGCCGGGAGGTCGTCGAGCCCAACCAGCCGTCCGAGGAGCCCGGCCATTGCGATCACCACGACGATCGCCACCAGCCCGATGATCAGGATCTCGCTCATTGCGTCTTGCCACCTTTCCGCCGTTGGGGAGTACCGGACATTCACTCATGGCAAGACGACGAGGTTGCGACGATTCGATTACGGAGTGTGTCGATCTAGCCGCGATGTGCGGAGGCCGCGGTCACCACGCACCGTTGCAGGATCCGCGCGCGCGTTGAAGATCGCAGTACCGAGGAGGAGCATGAAGCCATGAGCGACGTGACGGCAACGGCGCCGGCGGAGCTGCCCGAGGACCATCCCGGATTCTCCGATCCCGAGTACCGGGCTCGCCGCGGGGCGATCGCCGAAGTGGGCGCCAAATACCACAGCGGTGACCCCATCCCCGACGTCACCTACACGCCCGAGGAGGACGAGGTCTGGCGCCTCGTCTCCCATGAGCTCGCGCGCAAGCACCAGCGCTACGCGTGCCGCGCGTACCTGGAGGGCGCGGCGGCGCTGACGCTGCCCACCGACCGCATGCCCCAGCTGCGCGAGGTCGACGAGCGCGTGCACGCCCTGGGCCGGTTCCACATCGAGCCGGTGCCGGGGCTGGTGCCGACGCGCGTGTTCTACGGGGCACTGGCGCGGCGGACCTTCCTGTCCACCCAGTACATCCGCCATCACTCCGTGCCCTTCTACACTCCGGAGCCCGACATCGTGCACGAGATCATCGGGCACGCCAACATGCTGGCCAACCCGGTGTTCGCCGACCTCTACGAGGAGGCCGGCAAGGCCTCGGTCGCGGCGTCCAGCGACGACGCGCTCGACTTCTTCTCCAAGGTCTTCTGGTTCACGCTCGAGTTCGGGGTGGTGCACGAGGACGGTGAGCTCAAGGCCTACGGCGCCGGGCTGCTGTCGTCGTACGGCGAGATCGAGGAGTTCCGCAGCGCCGAGATCAGGCCCTGGGACATCGCCCAGATGGGCACGCTCGAGTACGACATCACCCGCTACCAGCCCGTCCTGTTCGCGGCCGAATCGTTCGAGCGCATGGTGGAGGACCTGACCGGGTTCTTCTCTGCGTACGACGACGGGGCCCGGGAGCGCTGGATCGGGGGCGGCTGAGCCGTCCCCGGGCGGTTACCGGCCACCATGGCGGGGAAGCCGCGGGCATGGCCGAGCCCCACGAGTACCTGGTCCAGCACATCCAGGACGCCCTCGCCACCGACCCGCGAGCCCGCGAGCTGGGCGTCGACGTGCACGTGGCCGGTGAACGCGTGGTGCTCACGGGCACGGCGGCCACCCCTGCGCAGCGGTCGGCGATTGCCGATGTGGTGGAGGAGCTGGCCGACGGCTACGAGGTCGTGAACGAGATGACCGTCCTGTCGGCGGCCGAGGACGGGACCATCGAGGAGCTCACGTGACTGCCGCACGGTCGGCGCGTGACGGGGTGGCCTCGTGACCCGGGTCGCCGCCGTCGCCGACATCCACGTCGGGGTGGACTCGGTCGGCCGGGTGGCGGCGGGTATGCGGCACCTCAACGAGCGGGCAGACCTGTTGCTGCTCGGCGGCGACCTCACCCGCTGTGGCGAGCCGGCCGAGGCCGAGCTGGTAGCCCAGGAGCTTGCCAACGCGGGGGTGGACATCCCCATTGTCGCCGTGCTGGGCAACCACGACCACCACGCCGGCCACGCCGCGGAGGTCGTCGGGACCCTCGAGGACGCGGGCATCGTCGTGCTCGACGGCACCGCGACGACCGTCGGCATCGGCGGCACGACGGTCGGGATCGCCGGCGCGAAGGGCTTCGGGAGCGGGTTCGCCGGCGCCAACGCCACCGCGTTCGGTGAGCCCGTGATGAAGGCGTTCGTGAACGAGACCAGGCGCGAGGCCACCCGCCTGCACGACGCCCTGGTGGCGGTGCGGCCGCACGCCGATCGGGTCATCGCCCTGCTGCACTACTCGCCCGTGCCCGAGACCCTGCGAGGCGAGCGCCTGGAGATCTACCCCTTCCTCGGCAGCCACCTGCTGGCCGAGGCCATCGACACCGCCGGGGCCGACCTCGTCGTCCACGGCCACGCCCACAACGGCAGCGAGCGGGGCGTCACGCCCGGCGGGATCCGGGTGCGCAACGTGGCGCAGCCGGTCATCCAGCGGGCCTACCGGATCTACGACCTCGGCGAGCCCGCGCTGCGGGAGTCGCCGGTGGCAGCTACCGGCTGAGCGGAGCCTCCCGCCAACCGCCGGGCGACGAGCTGGCAGGGGTGGACCGCCTCGATGCCGGCGGCGGCGAGGTGCAGGGCGCAGCCCGGGTTGGCCGAGGCGACCATGGGGGCGCCGGAGCGGGCGATGGCGGCGACCTTGCGCTCGCGGATAGCGCTCGCCAGCTCGGGCTGGCTCAGGGCATACGCGCCGCCGGCGCCACAGCACAGGCCCTCGTCGTCGAGCTCGACGATGTCGGCGTACGGCGACAGCACGGTTCGAACGGCCTGGTGGACGCGCTGGACGTGGCGCAGGTGGCAGGGGTCCTGCACCGCAACGGTCGGGCGAGCACCGTCGTCGGACGCCGGCGGCAGCCGCTCGGCGCGCTCGGCCAGCCATTCGTGGACGTCGCGCACCCTGGCGCCGAAGGCTTCGGCCTCGGGGGTGCCGAGCAGGTGGCCGTAGTCCTTGAGCATCGCCCCGCAGCCGGCGGCGTCGACGAGGATCGGGGCGTTGCCGGGGAACGCCCGCACGGTGCGCTCCGCGAGCGCCCGGGCATCGGACCGGAGCCCGGCATGGAGCGCCAAGGCGCCGCAGCAGGCGGCGTCGCCGCCAGGCAGCGCCACGCCGGCGCCGGTCGCCTCGATCACCCGCTGGACGTCAGCGTGGACGTCGCGCATCCACGCGTCCATGACGCAGCCGGTGAACAGCCACACGTCGTGGCCGGAGGCGCGCATGCCGGCGGGCCGGCGCACCGGCACCCGGTCCGGCAGCCCCAACCGCCGGGACAGGCTCCGGGGCAGCAGCCGCAGGCGCTGAGCGAGCCCCAGGAGCGACGACCCGGCGAGCAGGAGCCGGTGGTGGGCAAGGGCGCGGAGCCCGACGCCCATCAGCGCTTCCTGCCGCGGGATCGGTTGCCGGGGCCACCGTTTCCGCGGCAGGTTCGCCTTGGTGTCCTCGATCAGGTGGCCGAAGGGCACCCCCGAGGGGCACGCCGTCTCGCAGCCGCGGCACTGCACGCAGGTGGCCATCGAGCGCAGGAACGCATCGTCGATCTCGGCGCCCTCCCACTGCACCTGGCGCATCGCCGCGATCCGACCCCGGGGCGACAGCGCCTCCTCGCCGGTCACCCGGTAGGTGGGGCAGTGCGGCAGGCACAGCCCGCAGGCGACGCAGCAGGCCAGCTCGTCGTCGACGACGCCAAGGTCGACCCGGATGGGCCCGGGCCCGGGGCCGGGGCCGTCCGTCACGCCGACCCCCAGTTCCGGCATTTCGGATGCGGCGGGTGGCGGCGCTTTGGAACGCCGGTTCGGCGTCATGCCGCCCCCGCAGCCGTGGCGGCCAACGGGTCGCGGCCCGGGTTGAGGCGGCCGCCGGGGTCGAAGACCGCCTTGATCCGGCGGTGCAGCTCGACGACGTGAGGGTCGACCGGCCGGGGCGGGGGCGGCCGCTCGGCGTGGACGACGCCGACGCCCACCTCGGCGACGAACCGTCCGGGGCCGGAGTCGGCGCCGGCTCCGAGGGCCGGCAGCTCGGACGGGCGCAGCGACCAGCGGTGCGGGCCCGGGAGAGCGGGCGGGCCGTCGGCGTCCGCCAGGCCGGCGAGCGCCGACTGCGCCGCCACGTCGTCGGGATGGCCGTCGAGCAGCACCCACGTCGTCGTCCCGTCCCACAGCACCGCCGCCGGCCGGTGGAGCAGCTCGACCAGGGCGAACGGGTCGGCGTCACCGGCCAGCCAGCGTTCGGCCGGCGGCAGGGGGCGCGTGCGCAGCACGACCTCGGCGGTGAGCGCGAGCGTGCCCAGCGAGCCCACGAGCAGGCGGCACAGGTCGTAGCCGGAGACGTTCTTCACCGTCGGCCCGCCGGCCTTCACGACGCGGCCGTCGGCCGACACCACCCGGGCCTCGAGCAGCACGTCGCGCACCGGTCCCCAGCCGAGCCGCCGGAGCCCGCTGTGGCCCACCGCCAGGACGCCACCCACCGTGGCGCCCTCCCACGCCGGCAGCGCCACGGTCTGGCCGACCTCCGCCAGGGCTGCGTCGAGCTCGGCCACCGTCGTGCTGGCCCCCACCCGCACGGTCATGTCCGCAGCCTCGACGGACACGACGCCCGCCGGGGCCCGCACCTCACGGGCCGCCGGGGTGACGCGGCCGCCCGCGGCCCACTGCGTCCGCCCACCGACGGCGGTGACCGGTCCGGCGTCGGGTGGGCCGACCTCGGCGGCGAAGGCATCGACGGCAGCGGTCGTCGTGGAGCTCACACCCACACGCCCTCTGGGACGCTCTGCAGGTCGCCGCAGCGGCTGCCCGCCGGCAGGATCTTGGTCGGGTTCGCCACGCTGTCGGGGTCGAACGCCTCGCGCAGCCGGGCCTGGGCGTCGAGGTCGTCGCGGCCGAACAGCAGGGGCATGAGGTCGCGCTTCTCGAGGCCGATGCCGTGCTCGCCGGACAGCACACCTCCCGCGTCGAGCGACACCCGGACGATCTCCTCGCCGGCGGCGTGGACGCGCTCCATCACGCCCGGCTCGCGGGCGTCGAACAGCAGCAGCGGGTGGAGGTTGCCGTCGCCGGCGTGGAAGACGTTCATCACGCCGAGATCGTGGCGTTCGGCGATGGCGTAGACCTGCGTGAGCACCTCGCACAGTCGCGTGCGGGGCACGACCGTGTCGTGCAGGTAGTAGTTGGGCGCCAGCCGGGCGACCGCGCCGAATGCGGACTTCCGACCCTTCCACAGCAGGGCCCGCTCGGCGTCGTCGGCGGCCACGCGCACCGTGCGGGCGCCGTGGGCCCGGCCGACGGTCCGCACCTGCTCGACGCCGGCCTCGACGCCGGCCGGGAGGCCGTCGAGCTCGACGAGAAGCACGGCGGCCGCGTCGGTCGGGTAGCCGGCGTGGACGAACTCCTCGGCCGCCTGCGTGATGCGCCTGTCCATCATCTCGAGCGCGGCGGGAAGCAGCCCCCCGGCGATGATGCCGCTCACCGTCTCGGCGGCGTCGTCGACCGAGTCGAAGTCGAGCAGCAGGGTGGCAACCGCCGGCGGGTCGGGCGTGAGCCGCACGGCGATGCGCGTCGCGATGCCGAGGGTGCCCTCGCTCCCCACGAACACGCCCCGGAGGTCGAGCCCGTCGGGATCTGGGTCGAGGCCCCCGAGCAGGGTCACGGACCCGTTGGGGAGCACGACCTCGAGTGCCAGGACGTGAGCGCTGGTCACGCCGTAGGCCAGGCAGTGCGGCCCCCCGGAGTTGTTGGCCACGTTGCCGCCGACGGTGCACGCCTGCTGGCTCGACGGGTCGGGTGCGAAGTGGAGCCGGTGCCGGGCCAGCGCCCGGGTGAGATCCAGGTTGATGACCCCGGGCTGCACCCAGGCCACCCGGTCCGCGGGGTCGACCTCCAGGATCCGGTCCATCTTGGTGGTCACGATCACCACCGGGTCGCCCACTGGCACCGCCCCCCCGGCGAGGCCCGTCCCCGAGCCCCGGGCCACGAACGGGCGCCCGTGGCGGCGGGCGATCCGGACGGCGTGCGCCACCTCGTCGGTCGTGAGGGGGAAGCACACCACGGCCGCCGCCCCGGTCATCACCGAGGCGTCGCGCCCGTAGAGGCCCAGCTCGACCCCCTCGGTCCGCACCCGATCGGGCGCCAGCGCCGCCCGCAGCTCGGCGGCCAGTGCGGTCGCGTCGGGCCCGGCGTCGTGCTCCACACCGGCAGTCTCTTGCCGGCGGCGCCCCGCCGCAATCGAGCCCCAACGCCGAGCCTGCCGCGGAATTGGTTGCCGGGGCCACCAGTTCCGCGGCAGGAACGGTCAGGTCGTGGCCGTGGTGAGCAGCCGGTAGCTGGGGTTGAGGATCGCCAGGCGGTTCTGGTGGACGCCGGCGGTGCCCACCAGCTCGATGCGGCTGCCGACGTTGACCCCGGCCAGCTCCCGGCGGCCCAGGAACACCGCCAGGAGTGTCCCCGTACCGTCGTCGACGACGCACTCGAGCGTGGCGACGTCGCGCTGCGGCGCCACCCGGATGGACCGCACCTGGCCCCGGACCCGCACCCGATCGCGCCAGCGCACCGCGTCGATGGCCGTCACCGCGGACACGTCGTCGTGCGGGGGTCGTTGCGCCCCCGCTCCCGGCTCGTCGGTGCCCTCGGCGATGCGGCCCCGGAGCACCGGCGCCGTCATCTCCAGCGTCTCCTCCGACATCCACACGTCGAAGTGGAAGGGCACGGTCGTGACGTTGGCGTGGGGGAGCTTCGACACCTCGGCCTGGATGTCCTCCGCCGTCCGGTCGTGGAGGATGCGGTGCCACAGCCCGTTGTACTTGCGGTCGGGGAGCAGGACCGACACCTCGGTCTCGCCGTCCGACAGCTCGCGGGCGACGTGCTCGACGGCCGTGCGGGTCAGGCGCCGGTCGGGGCACGCCACCAGCTCCAGGGGAACACGCGACAGTCCCAGCCGCCGCCACTCGGCGGCGAGCCGGGACGCGGCGTCGTCGTCCACGACGAAGTGCACCGCCCGCAGCTCGTCGGGGGTGAGGGTGCGGGCGTACTGGATGGCTCGCGCCGCCGCCAGGTCGAGCCGGTCGACGAACACCATCACGACGTGCCGGTGCAGGATCGGCGCGGTGGCCGCGGCCGGGACGTCGTGCTCGAGCGCGCTGCGCTCCCGCTCGTACTGGCGGTTGAGCCGCAGCAGGATCACGACGAACACCGGCATGATCGGCAGGATCGGCCAGGCATCGCTGAACCGGGTGACCACGACGATCAGCACGATCAGGCCCGACAGGACCGCGCCCACGCCGTTGGCGAGCAGACCGGCCACCCATCCCGATTCGCGCTTGCGCAGGTGGTGCCTGGTCATCCCCGACTGCGACAGCGTGAACCCCGTGAACACCGAGATGGCGTAGAGCGGGATGAGTCGGGTGACCTCGGCGCCGGTGAGCACCACGAGGACGGCGGCGGCGCCGGCGAGGGCGAGGATGCCGTTGGAGAACACCAGGCGGTGGCCCCGCCTGGTGAGCTGGCGGGGCAGGAAGTTGTCCCCGGCCTGCAGGCTCGCCAGCCGCGGGAAGTCGGCGAAACCGGTGTTGGCCGCCAGCACCAGGATCAGCATGGTGGCGATGTTGAGGACGCCGGACATCGCCTCGCCCACCGACCCCTGGCCGTACACGGCCTCGCCGATCTGGGCCAGCACGGTGGGGGTGCCGTCCTCGTACGGTGCCACCTCGACCTTGGAGGCGAGGAACGACAGGCCGAGGAACATCACCGCCAGGCCGCTGCCCATGATCACCAGCGTCTGGCGGGCGTTGCGCCACTCCGGCTTGCGGAAGGCGGGCACGCCGTTGGAGATGGCCTCCACTCCGGTGACGGCGGCGCCACCCGAGGCGAACGCCTTGGCGATCACGAACGCCGACGCCCCCATCAACAGCCCAGTGCCCTCGTCGCCGAACTCGATCATGCCGGGCAAACGCCGCCCGACGACCTCCAGGTCGCCGGTGAAATAGCGAACCACACCCAGGATCAGCAGCACGGCCATGTTGGCCATGAAGAAGTACGTGGGGGTGGCGAAGATGCGCCCCGACTCACGCACGCCCCGCAGGTTGCCGAAGGCGATGAGGGCGATGAAGCCCAGCGAGATCGGCACCCGCCACGGCGCCAGCGCGTCGATCGACGAGCTGAGCGCGGCGCTGCCGGCCGCCACCGACACCGCCACCGTGAGGATGTAGCCGATCAGCAGCGCGGCACCCGCCACCTGGGCGGGGACGATGCCGAAGTTGTCGCGGGTGACCAGGTAGGCGCCGCCGGCCGACGGGTACTCCTTGATCGTCTCCCGGTAGCTGATGATCAGCAGGCCGAGCACGACCAGCATCGCCCCGGTGATCGGGACGACCAGCGAGAACGCCGCCAGCCCGACCGCCAGCACCAGCACGTGGAGGATCTCCTCGGTGGCGTACGCCGACGACGACAGGTTGTCCGAGGCGAAGACCGCCAGGGCCGTGGGCTTACCCAGGCGCTCGTGCTCGAGCTGCTCCGAGTGCATCGGCTTGCCGAGGAGCTTGCGCTTGAGCCGGTACCCGAGCCCGTCGGGGGGCAGGGGAACGCTCGGCTCCGACGGCGGGGGCTCCGGCGCCCGGTAGGCCGTCGCTCCGTGGCGCGTGTCGAGCTCCGATGTCATTGTCTCGACATTAGGAAACCTGCCGCGGGATCGGTTGCGGGAGCCACCAATCCCGCGGCAGGAATCGTCAGGCGGCCAGCGTCTCCGGTACCGGCGACGGCTCGAGAGCCAGCTCGAGCACCCGGGCGACGTCCGCCACCGGGTGGAACGTCATCTCGTCGCGCACGGCCTCGGGCACGTCATCCAGGTCGGGCTCGTTGCGCAGCGGCAGGATCACCTCGCGCAGCCCGGCCCGGTGGGCGGCCAGCACCTTCTGCTTGACCCCGCCGATGGGAAGCACCCGGCCCGACAGCGTGACCTCGCCGGTCATCGCCGCGGTGGGCCGCATCGGCGTGTCGCGCAGCAGGCTCACCAGCGCCGTCGTCATCGTGATGCCCGCCGAGGGGCCGTCCTTGGGGATGGCGCCGGCGGGGAAGTGCACGTGGAATCGCCTGTTCTCGAACGCCGCCGGGTCGATGCCCAGCACGTCGGCCTTGGAACGGACGTAGGACAAAGCGATCTGCGCCGACTCCTTCATGACGTCACCGAGCTGGCCGGTGACCGTGAGGCCACCACCCGACTCGCCCGGCATCGACGTCGCCTCGACGAACAGGACATCGCCGCCCACGCCGGTGACGGCCAGGCCGGTGGCCACGCCGGGCACGACGGTCCGGTCGGCGGCCTCGTCGAAGAACCGGCGCCGGCCCAGGTATGTGGGCACGTCGTCGATGTCGACCACGATGGGTGTCTCGCTGCCCTTGGCGACCTCGGTGGCCACCTTGCGCAGCACCTTGCCGAGCTCACGCTCGAGGTTCCGGACCCCGGCCTCTCGGGTGTAGCCGTCCACGATCTCGCCGAGGGCGGCGTCGGTGACGTCGACCTCGTCGTCGCGAAGCCCGTTGCGGCGCAGCTGCCGCCCGAACAGGTGGTCGCGGGCGATGACGACCTTCTCGGCCTCCGTGTAGCCGTCGAGGCGGATGACCTCCAGCCGGTCCAGCAGCGGCCCGGGGATCTGCTCGAGCATGTTGGCGGTGGCGAGGAAGAGGACGTCCGAGAGGTCGAGGTCGACCTCCAGGTAGTGGTCACGGAACGTGTGGTTCTGCGCGGGGTCGAGGACCTCGAGCAGTGCCGAGGACGGATCGCCGCGCCAGTCGGCGCCGAGCTTGTCGACCTCGTCGAGCAGGACGACGGGGTTCATGGTCCCGGCCTCCTGCAGGGCTCGGACGATGCGTCCCGGCTGGGCACCGACGTAGGTGCGTCGGTGACCACGGATCTCGGCCTCGTCACGGATGCCGCCCAGTGCGACGCGCGTGAACCGGCGGCCCAGGGCCCGCGCCACCGATGCCCCTAGGGAGGTCTTGCCCACGCCGGGAGGGCCGGCCAGGGCCAGGATCGCGCCGGGCTTGCGGCCCGAGGCGTCGACATCGGGGACCGGCCGGGGTCGCGGCCGCTCGCCGGCGTCGCCGTCGCTGGCGTCGCCGTGGCTGGCGTCGGAGTCGCCGTCATCGCCTTGGCTGGCGTCGCCGTCGCTGGTGTCGCCGTCGCTGGCATCGGCAGCGCCGTCGCTGGTAGCGCCGTCGCTGGTAGCACCGTCGCGGGCGTCGGTGTCGGCATCGTCATCCGCCGACCCCTCGGCGCGCTCGGCCAGCAGCTTGCGCACGGCCAGCATCTCGACGATGCGGTCCTTCACCTCGTCGAGGCCGGTGTGGTCCTCGTCGAGGACCTGTCGGGCACGGTCGATGTCGTAGTCGTCCACGCTGCGCTCGCCCCAGGGGATCTCGAACACGGTGTCGAGCCAGTTGCGGATCCAGCCGTGCTCGATGTTCTGCTCCGGGGTGCGCTCCAGCCGGTCGACCTCGCGTTCGATGGCCTTGCGGGTGTCGTCGGCCACCTCCTTGGCCTCGACCAGCTTGGTCAGGCGCTCGCGGTAGCCACCGACGAGGTCGTCGCCGCCATCCTCGCCGAGCTCCTTGCGGATCGCGTCCATCTGCTGGCGCAGCAGGAACTCGCGCTGGCGGGCCTCCAGGCCCTCGGACACGTCGTGACGGATCTTGTCGGCCAGCTCGTGCTCGGCCAGGGCCTCCTTGACCCAGCCCAGCACCAGGCGCAGGCGCTCGACGAGCTCGGGGGTCTCGAGCAGCTCGACCTTGCGTTCTACGGCCAGGTCGGGCCACCAGCCGACGATGTCCGCCAGGGCCGACGGGTCGTCGACGCCACGCAGCACCTCGGTCAGACGCCGGCCGCCGAGGCTCTCGAACAGGGCGCGGAGCGCGGCCCGCAGCTCGGTCGCGAGCTCGTCGACCTCTGCGGTCAGCTCACCGTCGGGCAGCGGGGTGACGTGCACCCACAGCGCGCTGGTCTGGCCGATGACACCGACCCCGACCTCGGCGCGGGTCGTGGCGCGGATGACCAGGGCGGCCATGCCGCCGGGGAGGTTGCCACGGTTCTCGATGCGGGCGATCGTGCCGACGCGTGCGTAGCGGCCGTCGGGCTGGCGGGGCACGAGCAGCAGGGTGTCGTCGGCTCGGGCGGCCGCGTCGGCGGCGGCGCGGGCCTCGTCGGTCTCGAGGGCCAGGGTCACGACCATGTGCGGGAGCACGACGTCGTTGGTCAGGGGGAGGACCGGGAGGGTCAACGTGTCGAGATCAGCCATGTTGGGGGTTCCTCAAATCTGAGCGCTCACAATTGTCGAGCAGTCCGGTCAACGTTAGGGGCACATCGTGCATTCCCTACGCCAGAAATCCTGAGTGTGACACGCTCAAGTTCGAGTCTAGGGCTCGAGGCGTCGTTCACGACCGGACCGCCGAACCTCGGTACCTTTGCGGCCATGGCGCTGCTGCAGACGCCCGAGCAGGTTGCCGACGCCTGCGGCGAGGACCCGACGTGGATCTGCCGCCAGGTGCTCGAGTCCACCGACAGCGAGGATTGGGCCCGGGCCTCCGACGTGCTGGTGGCGAAGCCCGCGCACATCCTGCTGATCCTGGTGGTGGCGTGGATCGCCATTCGGCTCCTCCACCGCGGGATCCGCCGGTTCACGGAGCGGATCGCCAACCCCGAGGCGCAGGAGCGCCTCCAGCGCCTGCGGCATCACGCTCCCGACGTGCTCCAGCCCCACGGCGCCCAATCGCTCAGGTCGGCGGCCCGGGCCACCACCCTGTCCCATCTGTTGCGGTCGGCGACCAGCGCCGTCGTGTGGACCATTGCCGGCGTCATGATCCTGGGGGAGTTGGGCATCGCCCTGGGCCCCCTGATCGCCGGCGCCGGCATAGCCGGCATTGCCCTCGGCTTCGGCGCGCAGAGCCTGGTCAAGGACTTCATCTCCGGGACGTTCATGCTGATCGAGGATCAGTACGGGGTCGGCGACATCATCGACGCCGGCGAGGCCACCGGCACCGTCGAGGCCGTGAGCCTGCGCACCACCCGGCTGCGTGACGTGAACGGCACCGTGTGGCACATCCCCAACGGCACCATCCTCCGGATCGGCAACATGTCGCAGCAGTGGGCCCGGGCGCTGCTGGACGTGAGCCTGGCGACCGACACCGCCGTCGACCACGCCCAGGAGGTGATCAAGCGGGTGGCCGACAGCGTCTGGAACGACCCCGAATGGCGCGGCGAGATCCTGGAGGAGCCCGAGGTGTGGGGGGTGGAGAAGCTCGGGCCCGACGCCATCGTCATCCGCCTGGTGGTGAAGACCAAGCCATCCGCGCAGTTCACCGTGATGCGCGAGTTGCGCCGCCGGCTGATCGACGCGTTCGCCGCCGGGGGCATCGAGCTACCCGATCCCGGCCGCATGGTGTGGGTCCAGCGCGAGGCGGGCACGTCGCAGGAGTCGGAGCCGACGCCTGAGTGACGCCGCCACAACCCGAACTTGCGGCGGCTAGAGCCCGAACGTTGACGCCGCCACACCCGAACTTGACGCCGCCACAACCCCAAGCTGCGGCGGCTAGAGCCGCTATGACGTCTTCAACCGCCGCAACTTCGTTACTGGTTCGACGCCAGCGTCACGTCGACCGAGAAGGCGTCCCCCTCGATGCTGTCGAGCGATGCGACGTTGCCGGCGCTGCGGACGTCGGCCGCGGCCAGCGCCAGCAGCGCCAGGCGGTCTGCCGCGTCGGTCACGGTCACCGACGCAACCGGGGCCCGCATCGACCGCTTTGCCTCGCTCTTGGCCCGGCGGACCTCGCCCAGCACGGCGGCGGCGACGGCCAGCACATCGGGCAAGGGCTCGTCCGCGGCGCCGGCGGCATCGGCCTCCGCGGTGGCCCGCAATGAGTCGGCATCCGGCCAGGACGACCGGTGGATCGAACCCTCACGCCACCACGACCAGACCTCCTCGGTCACGAAGGGCAGGAACGGCGCGAACAGCTGCAGCTGGCTCTGCAGCGCGAGGCCCAGGGCCGTGCGGGCCGACGCCTGGCCGGCCTCACCGTCCGCCCCGTACGCGCGGTTCTTGACCAGCTCGAGGTAGTCGTCGCAGAACGACCAGAAGAACGCCTCGGTCCGCTCCAGCGCCCGGGCGTAGTCGAAGCGATCGAACGCCTCCGTCGACGCCGTGACCAGATCGGCGAGCGACGCCAGCATCGACCGGTCCAGCGGCTCCGTGACCTCGCCCGCGGTCGTCGCGCCGGTCCCGAGCGCGAACCGCGAGGCATTGAGCAGCTTCGTCGCCAGGCGCTTGCCGATCTTCATCTGGCCCTGGTCGAGCGCCAGGTCCATTCCCGGGCGGCCACCGGCGGCCCAGTAGCGGACGGCGTCGGCGCCGTAGGTCTCGATCAACGCGGTGGGGTCGTCCGGGGCGTTGCCTGCCGACTTCGACAGCTTCTTGCGGTCGGGATCGAAGACGAAGCCCGAGATGGCGGTGTTGGCCCACGGCAGGCCGTCGTGCTCGTAGTGAGACCGGACCACCGAGTAGAAGAGCCAGGTCCGGATGATCTCGTGCGCCTGCGGCCGCAGGTCCATAGGGAACGTGCGGGCGAAGAGGTCGCGGTCGTCGACCCAGCCGCTGACGATCTGCGCGCTCAGCGACGACGTCGCCCACGTGTCCATCACGTCGCGGTCGGCGGCGAACCCGCCCGGCTGGTTGCGCTGCTCCTCTGCATAACCCGGCGGCACGTCGGTCGTGGGATCGACGGGCAGCGACTCCTCGTCGGCGAGGATCGGGGCCAGGTAGTCGACGTCGCCCAGGTCGTCGATGGGGTACCAGGCCGGGAACGGGACGCCGAAGAAGCGCTGGCGGGTGATGTTCCAGTCTCCCTGGAGCCCGTTGACCCAGTTCTCGTAGCGGACCCGCATGAAGTCCGGCCACCAGGCCAGCTCCTTGCCGCGTGCCAGCAGGACGTCCTTGTCGGGGTAGCGGATGAACCACTGGTGCGACGTGACGATCTCGAGCGGCCGGGTGCCGTTCTCCCAGAACTTCACGGGATGGGTGATGGGCCGGGGCTCGCCGTCGACGAGCCCGTTCTCGGCCAGCAGCGCGACGATGCGGGCCTGCGCCTGCTTGACGGTCCTGCCGGCGAGCTCGTCGTAGTGGCGCTGCGCGGTCGGGGGATCGGCCGATTCCCATCCCGGCTCCCCCCAGGCGACCGGGCGCAGGCGGCCGTCCCGTTGGACGACGGCGCGCAAGTCCAGCCCGAGCGCCCGCCACCAGGTGACGTCGGTGGTGTCGCCGAACGTGCAGATCATGGCGAGGCCGGTGCCCTTGGCGGGATCGGCAAGGTCGTGGGCGACGACGGGCACCTCGGCGTGGAACAGCGGCGTCGTGGCCCGGGCCCCGAACAGCGGCTGGTAGCGCTCGTCGTCGGGGTGCGCCACCAGGGCGACGCAGGCGGGCAGCAGCTCGGGGCGCGTGGTGTCGATCCACAGTGGCTGGCCACCGGGCCCCGCGAACCGGATCTTGTGGTAGGCGCCGGCGATCTCTCGATCCTGCATCTCGGCCTGGGCCACGGCGGTCTGGAAGTCGACGTCCCACAGCGTGGGTGACTCGGCGCGGTACGCGAGGTCGCGCCGCAGCAGCCGAAGCAGGCCCAGCTGGCTGGCGTGGGTGGCCCGGGGGCCGACGGTGCGGTAGGTGTGCGACCAGTCGACCGACAGGCCGACGTTCGACCACAGCTCGAAGTACGCCTCTTCGAGCTGCTCGACGACCTGGCCACACAGCTCCTGGAAGTTCGGCCGGCTGACGGCGACCGGGCGGTCCTGCTGACCCGGATCTGCGGGCGGCCGGAAGTCCGGGTCGTAGGGCAGCGACGGGTCGCAGCGGGTGCCGGTCGTGATCTGGACCCGGCGCTCGACGTTGAGGCCGTTGTCGTCCCAGCCCATGGGGTAGAAGACCTCGCGGCCCCGCATGCGCTGGTAGCGGGCGACCATGTCGGTGTGGGTGTACGAGCACACGTGCCCCGGATGCAGGGCGCCCGACACGGTAGGGGGCGGCGTGTCGATGGAGAACACTGCCGCCCGCTCCTTGGAACGGTCGAAGCGATAGGTGCCCTCGGCCTCCCAGCGAGCGCGCCAGCGGGTCTCCACGCCCTCCAGGCTGGGCTTTTCGGGGATCGTGCTCACGGCGACCAAGGGTAGTGGTCCGCCCACGGGCGGCCTTAGTCGATAGGCGCGAGGCCGGGGGGCTTGAAACTCCGCGGCTTCAGCTGCCCTTCGATGACTTTCGTGTCCCAAAGGTCAGTCGATGGTCCTTTGGCCGAGGCGAGCGATCTGGGCATCGAGATCACACTGGTCAAACTGGAGATGTGGGGCCGATTCAGCGAACTCAGCATCGTTGAAGTGCCCGGCCCCGATCCGCTCGCCGTCCACCCCCGGGCTCTACACAGCAGCCCCCTCGGGGACGGCGTTTCACAACGGGGGCGCTCGGGTATGCAAGCGGCGGCGGCCCCGGCCGAGGACCGACGATGGACACCACCGCGCGCCCCGTTGCCTTCTCGTTGGAGGACACGCCCGACCGGCTGGCATGGATCTTCGGCTCGTCCCGCAGCGGCAGCACGTGGCTGCTGCGCATGCTGTCATCGCTCGACGGCGTTGCATCGATCGACGACCCCCACCTCGGGCACCACCTGGGCGTGTGGCGGCCGATCTCGTTGGCCTGGGCGACGGCCGAGCACCCGCCGGACCTCACGACCCTCGACCGTGTGAAGCACGACAAGGACAGCTACTTCTTCAGCGACCGCTACCGCGACGCCTGGGAGCCGGCTTTGCGCCGGCTCATCGTCACCCGGTTCGACGCCGAGGTCGCCGACTGCTGTCGGTCCCCGCGGGAGCCCGTCGTGGTCGTCAAGGAGCCGGGATCACACGTCGCCGACCTGCTGATGGCGCTGTTTCCCGAGTCGCGCATGATCTTCCTCCTGCGGGACGGGCGTGACGTGGTCGACTCGTGGCTGGCGGCGTATCGCCAGGGCTCGTGGGCCCTGGACGAGGGGGCGTTCCCGGTGACCGACGCCGGCAGGGAGGCACTGGTGCGGTGGCAGTCTGCGGTCTGGGCGTTTCGCACCGCGCTCGTCCAGCGGGTCTACGACGAGCACCCGGCCGACCGCCGCGTGCTCGTCCGCTACGAGGATCTGGTGGCCGATCCGGCGCACGAGCTGGCGCGGATCTGCGCGTACCTTCCCGTGGACGCATCGGCCGACGAGCTCGCGGGCGTCGCAACCGACCACGCGTACGCCGCGGTGCCGGGGGCGGACAAGGGCGACGACAAGCAGATCCGCTTGGCGACGCCCGGCGCCTGGCGCGACAACCTCACCCCAGCCGAGCACGACGTGATGCACGAGGTCATGGGGGCCAAGCTCGCCGAGCTCGGGTACCTCGAGCAGGCGCCCGTCGGCTTGGCCTAGCCGCACCAACGTCTTCGGGCCGGGTTGGTGCGCGCCGGTACCCTCCGGCCCGATCCCCACCGCCGCCCTGATGGCGTCGGTCTTCGACCGACCTCGTACTCTTTCGACATGCTGCAGCTGTTCGACACCGCCAAGGGGGGCGTCGTGCCCTTCGAGCCCCGGGAGCGGGGGAAGGTGTCGATGTACGTCTGCGGGCCCACCGTGTACGGCCCGCCGCACCTGGGCCACGGACGGTTCTCCCTCGTCTTCGACGTGCTGCGCCGGTACCTCGCCTGGTCGGGCAACGACGTCACCTACGTCTCCAACGTCACCGACATCGATGATCGGATCATCGAGCGGGCGCAGCGAGAGGACCGCGACTGGCGCGACATCACTTCGCGTTGCGAGGACGTGTGGTACCGCGCGATGGACAGCCTGAACGTCGAGCGGCCCGACCGCGACCCCCACGCCACGGCCTACGTCGAGGACATGGTCGGGCTCATCCAACGGCTGATCGACCACGGCGTCGCCTACGAGACGGCCGACGGCGTCTATTTCCAGTCCGAGCGGGTGGACGACTACGGCCTGCTGGCGCGCCAACCGCTGGAGACCCTCAAGGCGGGCGCCCGGGTCGAGGGCAGCGAGGAGAAGCGCTCGCCGATCGACTTCGCGCTGTGGAAGAAGGCCAAGCCGGGCGAGCCGACGTGGCCGTCGCCGTGGGGCCCGGGCCGGCCGGGATGGCACACCGAGTGCGTGGTCATGTCGCTCGACCTGCTGGGCGAGGGGTTCGACATCCACGGCGGGGGGCAGGACCTGGCGTTCCCGCATCACGAGAACGAGCGTGCGCAGGCGGTGGCCGACGGCCGTCGGTTCGCCCGCTACTGGCTGCACAACGGCTTCGTCGAGGTCGAGGGCACCAAGATGTCCAAGTCGCTCGGCAACGTGTCCAACCTGCTCGACCTGGTCGAGCAGTACGATCCGCGGGCGTATCGCCTGCTGGTGCTCGGCTCGCACTACCGCTCACCGATCGACGTGACCGACGACAACCTGCGGGCCGCGGAGCGATCGCTGGGCCGGCTCGACAGCTTCGCTCGCCGGGCCGCCGAGCTCGGGGTCGCCGCCGAGCCCGACGAGGAGGCACTCGAGCGGTTCCGGGCGGCGATGGACGACGACCTCGACACGCCGCGGGCGACGGCGTTGCTGTTCGACCTCGTCCGTCGCGCCAACGCGCTCCTCGCCGACGCTGATGCCGAGGCGGCCGCTCCACTGGGGGTCGCGGCGCTCGAGATTGCCGGCGCCCTGGGTCTTGAGCTCCACAGCCAAGGCGCCACGGTTCCCGAGGCGATCCTCGAGCTGGCCCGCCGGCGCGACGAGGCCCGGGCCGCCAAGGACTGGGCCGGCGCCGACGCCCTGCGCGACCGGATCACCGCCGCCGGGTACGTGGTGGAGGACACGCCGGCGGGCACCGACGTCCGACCGGCCTGAGCTTCCTGCCGTGGGATCGGTGGCCATGGCCACCATTTCCGCGACAGGTTTCCGGACCACGGCCAGCGGCTCGTCACCGATGGCGCCTGCTGGCGTTTACGGATGGGGGTCTTGCCACTCGCGTTTCGATACCGCCGGGTGGGTTGGTAGTCTTTGTTACCGACCGGTAACCCATCGGTCGCCGCAAGACCGAAAGCAAGTGGGATGACTGAGTTCTCGTTGAACCTGAGCGAAGATCAACAGCAGATCCAGAAATGGGTCCACGACTTCGCCGAGGAGGTCGTCCGGCCGGCAGCGCACGAGTGGGACGAGCGCGAGGAGTTCCCCTGGCCGATCGTCGAGGAGGCGGCCAAGATCGGCCTCTACTCGTTCGACTTCTTCGCCCAGGCGTCGCTCGGGGACACGTCCGGCCTGACGCTGCCGGTGGCGCTGGAGGAGCTGTTCTGGGGCGACGCGGGCATCGGCCTGTCCATCTTCGGTTCGGGCCTCGCCGCCGCCGGCATCGCCGGCACGGGACTGCCCGACCAGGTCATGGAGTGGGTGCCGCAATGCTTCGGCACCGCCGAGGACATTCAGCTCGGCGCCTTCTGCGTTTCGGAGCCCGACGCGGGGTCGGACGTCAGCTCGCTCAAGACGCGGGCGACGTACGACGAGGCGACCGACGAGTGGGTGCTCAACGGCACCAAGGCGTGGATCACCAACGGGGGCATCGCCGACGTCCATGTCGTCGTGGCCACCGTCGATCCCAAGCTCAAGGGCCGGGGCCAGGCCAGCTTCGTGGTCCCGCCGGGAACCAAGGGCCTGTCGCAGGGGCAGAAGTACCGCAAGCACGGGATCAAGGCGTCGCACACCGCCGAGGTGGTCCTCGAAGACGTGCGCATTCCCGGGCGCCTGTTGCTGGGCGGCAAGGAGAAGCTGGACGAGAAGCTCGCGCGGGGGCGCGAGCAGCAGAGGACCGGTGCCAAGCAGCCGGCGATGGCCACCTTCGAGGCCACCCGGCCCGCCGTGGGCGCCATGGCGGTCGGCATCGCTCGGGCGGCCTACGAGTACGCGCTCGACTACGCCAAGGAGCGCAAGGCGTTCGGCAAGCCGATCATCGAGAACCAGGCGATCGCTTTCATGCTGGCCGACATGGCCACCGAGATCGACGCCGCCCGGCTGCTCGTCCACCGGGCCGCGTGGTTGGCCCGCAACGGCGGCTACACGCACGCCGAGGGCTCGATGTCGAAGCTCAAGGCCGGGCGCACGGCCGTGTGGGTCACCGAGCGCGCCATCCAGATCCTCGGCGGCTACGGCTACACGCGCGAGTACCCCGTCGAGCGCATGCACCGCGACGCCAAGATCTACGACATCTTCGAGGGCACCGAGCAGATCCAGCAGCTCGTCATAGCC
>Ga0081538_10000021_pt1 | contig 138488 bp, 141 predicted proteins | sample TabmetS5T2R1_FD_71022 | JGI IMG/M metagenome (GOLD analysis project Ga0081538, IMG submission 71022) | Tabebuia heterophylla rhizosphere microbial communities from the University of Puerto Rico - S5T2R1 | ecosystem: Host-associated > Plants > Roots > Rhizosphere ... | reverse complement strand
ACCGCGATGGCGAGCTGGGACTGGTGGCGGCGACACGCGCCGGTCACGCGAGAAGAGCGGATCTTGCCCTTGTCGCTGATCGCCCGGCGCAGCGCGGCGAGGTCCTTGTAGTCGACGACGTCGACCTTGTCCTTGCAGAAGGGGCAGGACTTGCGGCGCGGGCCACCGGGCGCGCCCTTACCGCGCCCGCGACGGCGATCCCGTGTCGCGGTGCCTGCTCCTCCACGCTGCTTGGCCACCAGTTTGCTCCTGCGTACTCGCTACTTCGGGGTCAGAACGGAATGTCGTCGTCCGATCCCCCGGCGCCCACGGGCGCCTGAGCGAAGTCCGCGGTGTCTGCCGGAACGTCGCTCTGCGGCGTGAAACGGCCGCCGTTCTCGCCACCCTCACGGGAGCCGAGGAACTGGACAGAGTCGGCAATGATATCTACCGACTGCCGCTTGTTGCCCTGGTTGTCCTGCCACTCGCGCCACTCGAGCCGGCCGTCGACCGCGATCGGACGTCCCTTCGAGAGGTACTGGGCGCAGTTCTCGCCTTGGACCCCCCAGACGGTGACGTCGAAGTAGTTGGGCTTCTCGGTCCACTCTCCGGTCGAACCGTCCTTGCGGCGCGTGTTGACCGCGACCCGGAGGCTGCAGACGGAGGTCCCTCCTGAGGTGGTGCGCAATTCCGGGTCGCGGGTGAGGTTCCCGGTTAGCACGACCCGATTTATGTTGACGCCGGCCATGTGGCTCACTTCCTCCTGTCCTGCTCGGAACTAGGACGCTGGTTGGGCTGTCGGACGAGAGTACAAATGGGGTCGGAGCGCTTGGGCGCGATCTGACAGGAATTCTCTGTTGAGAGCGGCTTCTTTCGCGGAGCCGTTACAGAGGTGCGTCAGTCGTCACAGACGACGGCCTCGGGCGCGGCGGAGCGGGGGCGTCGGCGCGGCGGAGCGGGGGCGTCGGCGCGGCGGAGCGGGGCGTCGGGACGGCCTACTCGTCGGCCGGTACGTACTCGGTGGCCGGCTCGACGTCGACCGAGGCGGCTTCCGGAGCGGACTCCGGCGGGACATCGCCTAGCACGGCATCTGCCGGCGGGGCGTCCGCGGCGGCGCGGGCGGCGACCTTTGTGTCCTGCGGCTCGCGCTCGTCGCGACGGCGGATCGCCTGGTGCTCGGGCGGCGGCGGGACGGGCTGCCCGGGCTTCGCCTTGATGATGCGGAAGCGGAGCACACCGTCGAGGATCCGCAGACGCTGGTTCAGCCTCTCGAGCAGTGCGTTGTCGCCCTCGAACTGGTAGAGGCGGTACTCGGCCTCGGGCCTGTGGTCGATCTCGTACGCCATCCGGCGCTGACCCCAGTCGTAGCTGCCGGCCAGCGTGCCGCCGGCGCCGATCAGCGACTCTGCCTCGGAAACCGCGGCGGTGCGCCGGTCCTCGGGGGCGTTCGGGTCGATGAGCAGCATGAGGTCGTAGAAGCCGGCCATTGGAGCGGGCCACGATAGCAGTGGCTCTTCGGAGATCCGGGGGCGAAGCGGGCCGGGACCGCCCTTCAAGCGGTCATGGACCGGTGGCGAGGGGGCGGTGCCCCGGCGCTGTTGCGGCGGGTGCGATGGGGCAACGTGGGACGGCTGGTCGCCCTGCTCGCCGCCGGAGCCTTGCTGGCCACGGGCGGTCGCGGCTGTCGGCCGGAACCCCCGGCCCCAGCGGGGGAGGAGCCGAGCCCCGCTGAGCCACCGGCAGCGAGGCGGACCCCGCCGAAAGAAGGGGCTTCGCCCGGCGATTCCAACGGAGCGGATAAGGCCCGACCCAACCAGGCCGATCGCAGGCCGGACGCACGAAGGCTGCGGAGGCGGGTAGTGACGAAGCGCAGGCGGGTGGTGACGAAGCGCAGGCCGGTGGTAACGAAGCGGAGACGCAGGTCGAGCCATGCCGAGAACGTGGTGCGCGAGGTGCAGGCCGATCCGGGGGAGCCCGAGACCCCAGCACCGGTGGAGCTTCCGAGCGTCGAGTCCCCGAGCGTCGACCGCCCGCTCCCGCTCGCGCCCCGTCGCGACCCGCCCCCGAGCGCGCCCGGCGGCGGTCCGCCTGGGCCCCCGGCCGCGCCCCGCGGCGATCCGCCCGAAGCCCCGCCCCCGCGGAGCGGCGAGTTCACCCCCGACCCACCGCCCTAAACGAGCCCTCAGCTCGCGACCGGTGCCCGCCCGCGCCGCTTTGCGTCGATGTCGGCGAGCTGGTCGTCGACCCAGTCGCCGGGATCGCGCGCGGTCACGATCCGCTTCAGTCCCTGCGCGCGCCAGGAGCGCTCCTCGGCCGACATCGTCAGGGCGCGATAGATGGCGTCCGCCTGCTCCTGCACGTCGAACGGGTTGACGGACAGCGCGAACTCGGCGAGCTCCTCGTGGGCGCCCGTGTTCTCGCTCAGGAGCGACACGCCGTTGCGCTCGTTTACGAGCGGACCCTCCTTGGCGATCAGGTTCATGCCGTCGAACATCGCGTTGACCATCAGCAGGTCGTAGTGCTTGTAGGCCGAGATGGCCTCCTCGAGGTTCTCGCGCAGGCGCAGCTCGATCGGCATCCAGTCGGTCGTCCCGTGCCGGTGGTTGACCACGGCGACGAGCGCCTCGATCCGCTCCAGGTACTCGGCGTACTCCGGCACGTCCTGCCGCGATGGGATCAGGTGCGCGATGAACGTGACCTGCTCCTTGAACTCCGGGTGCTGCTCGAGGAAGAGGTCGAAAGCCGTGAAGCCGCGCAGGACGTTCTTGGAGAGGTCTGCCCGGTCCACCCGCAGGATCAGATGCTCGCGGCGGCGACGCAGGATGTCACGCTCGTACTGGTGCACGGCCGGCCGCTGGGCGGTGTGGTGGAAGTTCTCCGCCGATATCGGCAGCGGATATGCCCGGACCCAGATCTCGCGCCCGCCGAAGTGCACGACGCCGGCCTCCTCGTCCACCTCCATGTCGAACAGCTCGCGGCAGCAGAGCATGAAGTTGCGCTGATAGGAGCGGGTGTGGAAGGCGATGATGTCGTTCGAGAGGATGCCCTCGTAGATGTCCTCCCGCATGTCCGCCGGGAGCACGCGCCAGGCATCCGGCTGAGTCCACGGGATGTGGACGAAGTGGTGCAGGAACAGGTCGGGGCGCTCGCGGCGGATGAACTTGGGGGCCACGTAGAGGTGGTAGTCGTGCAGCATCACGACCGCGTCGTGCTGGTCCTCCAGCTCCTCCAGCACAGCACGTGCCAGGTCCTCGTTGACGGTGCAGTAGCCCTTCTCGTAGGCCTCCACCTCGTGGCGGCGGATGTCCGGCGCGTTCGAGAGGTCCCAGAGGTAGTGCTGGATGAACCACAGCATCGGGTTGGCGACCACGTTGTAGAAGCGGTCGTAGGCTTCGGGATCGCTCGTCACGAGCCGTAGCCGGTACAGGTTCCCGTCGAGCTCGACCTCGAACGAGCGACCGCCGTGCTGCTCGGAGACCTGTGCGTCATCCTCGGTCATCGCGGAGGCGACCCAGACGGCGTCGCGGTGGTGGACGAGGCCCTGGAGGGCGGTCACGAGCCCCCCGCCGCCACGACTCGGCTTGCCGTCCTCGAACGTGGCCGGACCGCGGTTCGAGACGAGAACGAGCGGAACCTCTCCTGTCATCGGTGGTCCCGGAACAGCCTCAACCAGTCACGCAGGAGCCGCGGGGTGAGGAAGTGCTTGCGCACGTGCTCCTTCCCCTGCCGCCCGAGCTGTTTGCCGACGTCGGGCTCACGAAGGATCCTCAGCGAGCGGTCTGCGCATTCCTCCGGCGACCTCACGAGGAAGCCGGTCTCGCCGTCCTGCACCTGCAGAGGTATGCCGCCGACGTACCCGCCGATGAACGGGCGTGCCTTCCAGAGCGCCTCGGAGACGGTCAGCCCGAAACCCTCGCGGGTGGACTTCTGGATCACCACGTCCGCCTGCGACTGGAAGGCGTTGACCTCGATCGCACCCACGTTGTTGAAGTTGTTGAGGATGTGTATGTCCGGGTCACCGTCGGCATGGGCCATCGTCGAGTTGAAGAACTCCCAGCCCTCGGGGTCGTCGGTGGCCATCGAGCCGATGAGCGCCAGCTGCACCTCGGGCATCTGCTCGGTAACGAGACGGTAGGCGTCGATCACGCCGATCGGATCCTTCCAGGGATCGAAGCGCGAGACCTGGCACATGAGCGGGCGGTCGACGTCGATTCCGAACTGGTCGCAGACGAACGCCGCGTCCTCGGGCGAGAGCGCCATGTTCTTGGGGGAGAGCGGATCGATCGCCGGCGGCAGGATGTGCACGCCGGGAGAGGCACCGTCGAGGCTCTGCGGCACGTACCCCTGGACGTGCCAGACCGAAGCGTCGTACTCGGCAATGAGCGGGACGACGCGCTCGATCACCTCGGGGTTCGGCGTCGAGAGGTCGATGTGGCAGCGCCAAACCCAGGTCTTGGCCTTCTCGGGCACGAGCCGCTTGATCCCGGCCGGCTGCGGGTCGTGGACGATGATCACGTCCCAGCCGCTCGTGATCTCGGTGGCGTTCATCTCGTTGTAGCGGAAGTAGACCTCCCACTCCTCCTCGCTGAGCGAGTCAGGGTTGCCCTGCAACGCGTTGTGGAGCCGCTTGGTCGCGTTGTAGAACTCCTCGCGCCCCAGCATCACCTGCCACTCCGCGGCGATGCCCGCGTCGTTCATCAGCGGGATCAGGGTGTAGAGGATCTCCGAGACGCCGCCCCCGAACGCGGTGGCGGACAGGTGAAGCACGCGCAGTCCCTGGAGCTCCTCGGCGAGGTCCCTGATCTCCTGCACGAGTGGCCGGCCCACCAAGTGCGTGTAGTCGGCGAGACTCTTGTTGCCTACCGAGACCGGCTGAAGCACGCGCGGCAGACTACTGGCCGGACGCGGTCAGGTACTTCACCAGCCGGGTCCGTCCCGACGCGAACGACGACTCGTCGACGGTGGCCTCGATGATCGCCCGGCTGAGCTCCTGCTCGCTTGCAACAACGGGCCCGCTTGGCCCGTCCAGGTCCATCAGCAGCCGGTCGTCGCGGAGCTGAAACGAGAAGCTGAGCCGGCTCTCGTCGTCGATCGGCCGGCTCTCGTCCACGAAGTCGTTGGCCGCCTCGGTGATCGCGAGCTTCAAGTCCGCGACCTCCTCGGGGGAGAGCGGGGTCAGGCGGCATACCGCGGACAGGGCCAAGCGCGCGAGGACCAGGTAGTCGGGACGCGCCGGGATCGTCAACGAGACATCGCGGCTGTCCGCCGCCTCAGGGACCTCAACCACGTGCTTCATTTACCCGGATCCGTGTAAAAGCCCGCACGGGGACGGCTACGGGACCGCGCCCTGGGGCCGGCGTCCGAGCGTGAGTGCCACGCGCCGGCGCTCACCGTCGCGCACCACGGTCAGCACCACCTCGTCACCGGCGCCGTGCCGGCTGATGACGTCGGCGAGGTCCTGCTTGCGGGTCAGCCGCTCGCCATCGACGGCGACGATCACGTCGCCCTCGGACGGGATGTCCGGCTGGCCCTGGAACTCGATTGTCTCGTCGCCGGCGTCGAGGCCCTTGTCCTCGGCGGGGCTGTCGGGCTCGACCTCCTGCACGATCGCGCCGCCAGCGGCGGCGAGTCCGAGCCGCTCGGCGAGCTGGGGCCAGAGGATCAGCGTCCGCACGCCGAGGTAGCCGTAGTCGACCTGTCCCTCCTTGCGCAGCTCGCGCAGCGAGCGGCGAACGGCGTCCACGGGAATCGCGAAGCCGACCCCCTCGCCGCCGCCCGATTGCGACTTGATCTGGGCGTTGATGCCGATCACCCGCCCACGCGCGTCGAGCAGCGGGCCGCCGGAATTGCCCGGGTTGATCGCAGCGTCGGTCTGGATGGCGTCCCCGATTCCGAAGCGGGTCAGCGAGCGGATGTTGCGGTCGAGGGCCGACACCACGCCGACGGACAGCGACTGCTCCTCTCCGAATGGGCTGCCGATCGCCGCGACGGGCTCCCCGACCGAGAGCCGGCTCGAGTCGCCGAGCCGCAGCGGCGTGAGGTCGAGCCCTTCGGGATCGACCTTCAGCAGCGCGAAGTCCGCGTTGGGGTCCTTCCCCACGACCTCCGCCGGCACGCGGTTCCCGTCCGAGAACTGGACGAACACGCGCTCGGCCTCGGCGGAGTTGTCCTCCTCCACAGTCACCACGTGGGCGTTCGTGGCGATGTACCCCTCGTCGTCGAGCACGAAGCCGGAGCCCTGGCCGCCCTCGCCGCCGTCCTCGAGGACGCTCACCGGACCGTCGAAGATCGAGATGATCGTCACGACACCCGGCGACAGCTGCGAGTAGATCTCGGCCGGGTCGAAGCCGCCCTCGCGTCCGATGCCCTCGACCACCTCGACCCGGGTCGTCGTGACGTTGCGCGTGGTCGAGGTCGAGCCCGAGCCCTCCTCGTCGCCCGAGCTGTCGCAGCCGGCCGCGGCGAGCGCCAGCGCCGCGCCGGCGGCCACGGCGAGGGCTCTCACGAGTCGGACCCGTTCGTCGGCAGCTTCAGCACGAAAGCCGTGCTGCCCTCTCGGTCGTCGAGCACGAGCCTGCCGTCCATGCGCTCCGCGAGCTCGCGGGCGATCGCAAGCCCGAGGCCCGCTCCGCGTGCGGCGTCGCCGGTGTAAAAACGCTCAAAGGCCTTGTCGCGCGAGCCCACCGGCAGGCCCGGTCCCGCATCGGCAACGGTGAGCTCGGCGGCGCCGTTGTCCCGCTGCGCCCTCACGGTCACGTCCGTGCCTTCCGGGGTGTGGCGAAGGGCGTTGTCGAGCAGGATCCGCATGATCTGCGCCACCCGCTCGCGGTCGCAATCGGCCAAGGGCCCCTCCTCCGCCACCTCCATGCGGAGCTCCGTCCGGTGGTCCTGAAGTGCGGGTCTGAACTCGCCCACGACCGAGCGCGTGAGCTCTGCGAGGTCGACGGGCTCGGTGTGGAGCTCGACCGATCCGGAGTCGAGCCGCGAGAGGTCGAGCAGATCGACGGAGAGCTTCTGCAGCCGGTCGACCTGCTCGCGCATGGTGTCCACGAACTCGCGTCGCGTGTCCTCGTCCAGGTCCTCGTCCTGGAGCAGCTCGACGAACCCGGCCAGGGAGAAGATCGGAGTGCGCAGCTCGTGAGAGGCGGTGGCGATGAACTCCTTGCGCGCGATGTCCACCTCGCGCAGCTGGCGCTGCATGTCGTTGAACGTGCGCGTGAGCTGGCCGAGCTCGTCCTCCGAGTCGACCGGCAGCGGCTCCTGGAAGTGCCCGTGCGCCACATCAGCGGCCGCGCGCTCGACACGGCGCACGCGTCGCGCCAGGCGATGAGCCACGAAGTAGCCCCCCACCAGGGCGATCAGGAGCGCGGCTGCGGTTGCCCAGAGCACGCGCCCGCGAATGAACGAGACGGTCTCGGCCACCTCCTCGAAGCTGCGCGAGTAGACGGCCACCCACTGTGGGTTCTTCTCGGGGCCGATCGGCTGGGCCACGAGTCCGATGTCCTCGCCCTGGAAGCTGCCGAAGCCGGTCTGCATGCGCCCGCTGCGCACCGCGCGTGCGGCCAGGGCGTCGGCAGGCGGCACGGCGTGCTGCTCCGCGGAGTCGGTCCGCACGTAGAAGTCGAGCCCCCGCTTGTCGAGCTGGCGTCCCTCGGGCTTCTCCTTCCATTCCCACAGCGTCACGCGCGCGGCGGCGGCGTCGGCGAGGGCGCGCACCTCGCGCTCGAGGCCGGGCTGTCTGGGATTGCGGATGCGCAGGCGGTCGAGCGTGCCCTCATAGGCACCGGCCACCGTCTCGAGATCCTGCAGCCGGCGCTCCTCGAGGCTCGACTCGGGCTGGGTCACGACCCAGAAATAGATCGCGCCGAAGGCGGCCGCCGTGATCACGAAGAAGAGCAGCGCGATCTTGTTGCCGATCGACCTGATCGCCGTCACCCGTCCCTGAAGCGGTAGCCGACGCCGCGCACGGTCAGGATCAGCTCCGGCGTCTTCGGCTCCGATTCGAGCTTCTCGCGCAGGTGGCGGATGTGCACGTCGATCGTGCGGGGGTCGCGGTAGGCGGCGTCGCCCCAGACCCGCTCGAGCAGCATCGTGCGGCTGAACACCCGGCCCGGCGCACGCGCCAGCGCAGCGAGGATCTCGAACTCGACGTAGGTGAGGCGGACGGCCTCGCCGCGCACCTCCACGAGGCGCTTCTCGAAGTCGATGCGGAGCTCACCCGCTTCGATCGGCTCCTCGAACTGCTCCTCCGACTGGGTAAGCGCCGCCCGGCGCAGGACCGCCTTGACGCGGCTGCGGAATTCGCGCACGGAGAACGGCTTGGTGATGTAGTCATCCGCCCCGAGCTCCAGACCGAGCACCTTGTCGATCTCCTCGGTCTTGGCCGTGAGCATGATGATCGGGACGGTGCTGCGCGCGCGGATCTCGCGGCAGACGTCGAAGCCGTCCATCTTTGGCAGCATCACGTCGAGGACGACGAGGTCGAAGTTGTCCTCGGACAGGCGGTCGAGCGCCTCCCGCCCGTCGAGCGCGGGCACCACGTCGTAGCCCTCCTTGCGCAGGGGGTAGGTCAGCAGCTTCTGGACCGCGTCCTCGTCGTCCACCAGCAAGATGCGGGGTGCTGAGGCACTCACCTTCGGAATTGTAGGTTGGAGCGGACTTGATCGAGGCGCGCGTCTACCGGGCTGCGTTCATCCCGGCGCTCCTGGCGCTGGTGCTGGCGATGTTCTCGTTCCAGTCCCGCCCGGGTCCGCTTCCCCAGGGACTGGCGGCGGACATCCTGTTCGACGGGCGCGAAGCCGCCCGGCTGGCGGCGCGGATAGCGACCCAGCAACCGGACCGCCGCGCGGGCGAGCCGGGCGACGCCGCCACCGCGAACCTCGTCGTGAGGCAGCTCCAGGCGCGCGGCTTCCAGCCCGACCAGATCGAACGACAGCGCTTCACGCACGCCGGGCGCAGGCTCCAGAACGTAATCGGGCGCCGCGCGGGCGCCTCCCGCAGACAGATCGTGATCGTCGCGGCGCGGGACGCCGGGGCGGTCCCCGATGGGCCAGGGAGCGCGTCCGACACCGCTGCGCTGCTCGAGCTCGCGCGCGTGTTCCAGGGCCGTCCCTCGCGCAAGACGCTCGTCCTGGCCTCGGTCGACGGCTCGAACCTCGGTGAAATCGGCACCGAGCGCTTGCTCTCGGAGCTCGGCTCGCGGGGCTTCGTGGATGCGGTCCTCGTCATGTCGAGCCTCGGCTCGGATGCAAGCGAACCGTCGGTCGAGGCCTGGTCGAACGACTCCCGGCGCGCCGGGATCGGGCTGCAGCGGACGGTGGCGGACTCGATCCGTCAGGAGCTCGACGAGGTGGCGGACGGCACCGAAACGCTCGGGCAGCTTGCCCGGCTCGCGTTTCCGATCGGGATCGGCTCCCAGGGCGTGCTCCTTGCCGACGACTACGAGGCCGTGCGCATCTCGGGCAGCGGCGAGCTGCCGCCCGGGGGCGACGGGCCTGTCGAGGCAATCGACGAGGATCGCCTCGGCGCCCTCGGACGGGCGACGCTCCGCACCGTCACGGCGCTCGACCGGGGCCGGCGTCCCGAGCATGGGCCGGAGTCGTACCTGCTGGCGGTGAGCCAGGTCCTGCCTGGCTGGGTGATCTCGCTGCTCGCGGGCACGCTGCTGCTGCCGGTGGTGGTGACCTCGGTAGACGCGTTCGCACGGGCCCGGCGCCGGCGGATCGAGGTGTTGCCGTGGCTGCGCTGGATTGGCGCCTGGGTAGCACCATTCCTGGCCGGGCTCGCGGTGGCCGAGCTGCTCGCCCTGACGGGGGCGACCCCCGCTCCGCCGCCCGCGCCGGTGCCGCCCTCCCAGCTCCCGCTCGACGGCCCCGCACTCGCCGTGCTGGGCGGAGTCGTGGCGGCGATGGCGCTCGCGCTGCTGCTCGCCCGGTGGCTCGCCGCCCGGCCCGACGAGCGGCTCAGGCGCCCGGACGGGGCCGGGGCCGCCGTTGCGCTCGCGCTTGCGATCAGCGTCGGATCGTTGGCCCTCTGGCTCCTGAATCCCTACGCCGGTCTGCTCGCCGTGCCCGCCGCGCACCTGTGGATGCTGGCCGTCCTGGGGCGGCCTGTGCCGTCGCGCCGGGCGCGGTTCGCGCTGCTGGCCGGCGGCGTGCTCGCGCCGCTCTTCGTAACGGTCTACTACCTGTTCGCTCTGTCGCTGGACCCGCTGCACGGCGCCTGGTATCTGCTCATGCTGGTCACAGGGCACAGCGTCGGCCTGGCCACCTCGCTGGCCGGCTGCCTGCTGTTGGCGAGCGCCTGCGCAACAGCCGAGCTCGCCTGGCGGGTGCCCGCCGAGAGGGAGCCCGCCCCGGGGGCGACCGGGCCGTCCGTCTACGGGCCGGGCGCCTACGCGGGACCGGGGTCGCTCGGAGGCACGAGGTCGGCCCTGGGCCGCTGAGCCTGGATCCAGGCTGAGTCGTCAGGCGTGCTCGTAGCCGGTCAGGCCCTCGACGGGCCCGCGCGGCCCGAGCAGCACCAGCCCCGCGCCTTCGGCGGTCGTCCCGATCCAGGTCAGCGCAACCGCCGCCTCGGCGCTTGCTCGCCGCTCCGGGGGGACCGTCACCAGCAGCTCGTAGTCGTCGCCGCCGACGGCCGCCTCCTCGGGGGTAACTCCCGGCGCCAGCGGCAGCAGGCGGAGCTCGATGCGCAGCTCCACGCCGCTTCGCTCGGCCACGTGGCGGGCGTCGGTCGCCACCCCGTCGCTCAGGTCGATCATCGCGCTTGCGCCGGCCCGGGCGAGCGCGCGGCCCTCGCGCAGGCGAGGCCGCGGGCGCAGGTGCCTGGCCACGAGCTCTGCCGGCTCCCGTTCGCCGCGCTCCAGCAACCGGCGGCCGGCCTCCGATCCGCCGAGCACGCCGCTGACGGCGATCAGCTCCCCCGGGCGCGCGCCGTCGCGCCCTACGAGCTCGGCCTCGCTCTCAGCCCAGCCCGTCACCGCCACCGTCACGACCAGCGCCGGTCCGCTCACCACGTCCCCGCCCGCGATCGTGGCGCCGCAATCCGCAGCCAGGATCTCCATCGCCTCCACGAGCTCCAGCGCCCCCTCGAACCCGGCCGGCAGCACCAGCGACACGTATGCCTCGCCGGGTTGCGCCCCCATGGCGGCCAGGTCTGACAGGGCCCCTGCGAGCGCCTTCCAGCCAACGTCGGCCGGCGAGTGCGTCGACAGCCTGAAGTGACTCCCCTCCACCATCGTGTCGATCGACGTGACCGCGAACGGCGCGGCGCGGACGACCGCGGCGTCGTCCCCCGTCCAGCGCACGAGCCGGCCGCTGCGATCCTCGAGCGCGGCCTCGATCGCGGCGATCAGCTCGAGCTCGGCCAGCGCGCGCCTAGCCGTCGCCCGGGGCCGCCTGCCCGCCGCCCTCGGTGGGCGGCGCGGGCGCAAGCTCCTCTTGCGCGGGCGGCACCTGGACCTCCGGCTCCGGCTGGGGAGCGGACTCGTAGAGGTTCGGGTCGTAGCCGGTGCCGCCGGTCGCGTCGCTCGTGCCGCCCGACTCGTCGTAATCGTCGTAGTAGTAGTCGCTCGAACTCGAGCTGGAGCTGTATCCGCTGCTGGCGTACTCGCCGACAAACGGCGCGGACTGGAAGGGCTCGGTTGGAGCGGGGAAGTCATCGCAGAACTCGCCGTGGGCGGGCAGCATGAACGCGTGCCATACGGGGGCCGCGTAGGTGCCGCCCTGTGCACCGGGCATCGCGACGCCCGCGTCCGGATAGCCCACCCAGACCGCTGTCGAGAGCTTGGGTGTATAGCCCACGAACCAGGCGTCCTTGGCCTCGTCGGTCGTGCCCGTCTTGCCGGCCGCCGGGCAGCCGTAGTCGGCGGCGGTGCCGGTGCCGGAGTCCACGTTCATCTGCAGGATCCGGGTGATCTCGTACGCCTGCCCGTCGGTCATGACCCGCTTGCCCTTCGGGTCGGCGAACTTCTCGCTCTTGCCGTCCGGGAACACGACCTTCTCGATGCCGGTGGGCCGCCGGCGGACGCCCCCGGCGGCGAGCGTTCCGTAGGCGCTCGCCATCTCGAGCGTGGTCACACCGCGGGTTAGACCGCCGAGGCCCTCGGCCGGATAGCAGTCGAGCTTCGTCGTGATGCCGAGCAGTTTCGCCGCCTTGCAGACCGCCTTCGGGCCGATGTCCATGATCAGCTGCGCGTAGACGGTGTTGTCCGAGGACAGCGTCGCGCGCGTCAGGCTGACGTGGCCGATGTAGGAGTCGCCGAAGGTCCTGACCTCCCAGGGCTCCAGGTCGCCGACGTCGAGCGCCAGCGGCTTGGAGGTGTAGCTCGTCGAGTCGGGATCGATGCCCTTGAGGACCGCGGCGGTGAGCACGAAGGTCTTGAAAGCCGAGCCCGGCTGGCGGTGGCCCTGGGCGGCGATGTTGAAGCGCCGGTCACTGTACTCGCCGCCGCTCGCCGCCATCGCGCGGATCTTGCCGTTCGTCGGGTCGATGGCCACGATCGCCGACGCGGGCCCCGCGGGATCGCCGTAGTAGGCGTAGATCGCCTCGCGCGCCTTCTCCTGCATACCGGGCTGGATCGTGGTGTGGATCTTCAGCCCGCCGCGGCGCACGACGCCGACGCTGTAGCGCTCGATCAGCTCCTCCGTCACGTAGTCGAAGAAGTAGGGCTCCCGGCGCACCGTGTAGCGGGTCCCGCGCTTGAGCTTGATCGGCGAAGCCGCCGCCTCGCGATACTCGTTTGCCGTGATGTAGCCGTTGTCGAGCATCTGCGCCAGCACCTCGGCGCGCCGCTCGCGCGCAGCTTGGGGGTTCCGGAACGGGTTGTACTGGGAAGGCGCCTGCGGCAGGCCGGCGAGGAGAGCCGACTCGGCGAGGTTGAGATCGTCCACGTTCTTGTCGAAGAAGATCACCGCCGCGGCCTGGGCGCCGACCGCGGTGCGGCCGTCGACCGTGCCGTAGGGCACCGAGTTGAGGTACTCGTTGAGAATCCAGCGCTTCGAGCGCTTCTCCTCGAGCTCCGACGCGAGCTTGGCCTCGCGGATCTTGCGGGGGAAGTCCCGCTTGGGGTCCTTGATGTACAGCGCGCGCACGAGCTGCTGCGTGATGGTCGAGCCGCCCTGCACCGTCTTTCCCGATTCGAGGTTCTTGATGCCGGCGCGGAGGATCGCGTTGAAGTCGACGCCTTGATGCTTGTAGAAGCGCTCGTCCTCGATGGCGACCGTTGCCTGGCGCATCGTGCGTGGCATGTCCTCGAAGGGCACGACCCGGCGCAGGATGTCCGACTGCACGAAGCCGAGCCGCGTGCCGTCGGCGGCGAACACCACCGACACCTCTCCCTTGTCGTCGGCCTTCAGTTCGCTCAGCTCGGGCGCGGAGGCGGCGACGGCTAGCACGTAACCGGCGACCGATAGGACGCCGATGAGGCAGAAGGTGGCGAGCACGCCGAGCGCCAGCAGGATCTTGCCGCTGGCTCCCCCCGCGTGCCTTCGCCTCCTCGACTTTCGCTGACGGTAGGTCATGGAAACGTGCTCGAGCGCTTCCCTGCTTCAGGAGGCAACTGCCTCGGAGGATAGACCGTGCTCGCGAAGCTCTCGCAGCCAACGCCGGCGGAGTTCCTCGGCGACGCTTGCACGCTCGGACGAAGTGGCGGCCCAGGTGGTGGCGCTGAGGCGCACTCCCTCCTTGTCGACCTCGGCCACGCCGGCCTTTATGCCGTCCTCCTCGGAGGCGATCAGTTCGAGCGCCTGTTCGATGTCGGCGCCATGCGGCAGCCAGACCGACACCTCGACCTGGACACGCGGGTCGCCGATCGTGTGGTTCTCGATCGGGCTCTGGGCGAGTCGCTCGTTGGGGATGATCAACCGGTGGCCGTCGTCGAGGCGGATGTAGGTGTAGCTGAGCTTCACGTCCTCGACCTCTCCCGTCTTGTCGTCGAACGTCACAAGGTCGCCGATCCGGATCGGCTGCGTGATCGCCAGCAGAATCCCCGCGATGCCGTTGGCGAGCGTCGCCCGGGCCGCGAAGCCCACCACGAGGCCGATCACCGCCGTAGAGGCCAGCACGCCGGTGGCGAGCCGCCGGACGGAGTCGAACTGCCACGCCGCCAGCGCGAGGCCGATGATCACTATCAACGCGAAGATGAGCCGGCGGACGAGACGCAGGCGAGTCGCGGCCACGGGCGAGAGCTCTCCGCCCCGCACGCGCTCGCCAACGCTCCGGCCGCGGCGGGCGAACGCGCGGTCGACGAGCTCCGCGATCACGAAGGCGAGGACCACCGTGACGATCGCGGTGATCCAGTTGCTGTTCTCCTCGATGAACGAGGCTGCCGTGTAGAAATCGACCTCCGGCATGGCGTATGAGGCTACCCCCGTCGCGACGCGCTGGGTCGCGGCCGTGCGCGGCTCCGAGGCGCTCCGCGCCGCTTGGCGCGTCGCGTGGACGACCCGCGCCGCGGTGCTCCTCGTGGCCATCTTCGCCGCGCTCTCGTTCGGTCCTGCGAGCGGCGGGCTGGCGCGCGAGAACGAGCTCAAGTTCGACGAGCCCGAGCTCACCCACGCCTTTGCCGATCCGCTGCTTGCGCCGCTCGCGCGCTGGGACGCCGCCTGGTACCTGCGGATCGCCGATTCCGGCTACGGAGACAGCGAACCGCGCGCGGCCTTCTTCCCCCTGTATCCGCTGCTCGTTCGGTCGCTCGCGACGCTCGGAGGAGGCTCGGAGGCGGCGCTGCTGGTGGCCTCCTACGTCGTCGCGTTCGCGGCCTTCGTGGCGGCCCTGGCGCTTCTCTACCGGCTCGTAGCGTTCGAGCTCGGGCGCCGGCTCGCCGCTCCAACGCTGCTGCTGCTTGCTGTCTTCCCCGCCGCGGTGTTCTTCGGCGCCCCCTACTCCGAGAGCCTCTTCCTCGCCCTGGCGGTGGGCGGGTTCTATGCCGCCCGAACCGACCGCTGGGGCTGGGCGGGCGCATGCGCGATGGGGGCATCCGCCACGCGGAGCGCGGGTCTGCTGCTGCTGGTGCCGCTGGCGATGATCTGGTGGGGCTCGCGCGCGCGGCGTCCGCGCGACGTGGCCTGGCTCCTGCTCGGCCCGCTCGGCGTGGCCGCCTACGCGGCCTGGCTCGGGCTCGTAGAGGGCGATGCCCTGCGCTTCCTCGACGTCCAGGACGCATGGTCGCGGGAGTTCGCCGTACCGCTTACGGGCGCCTGGCACGGCTTCACGGCCGCGCTCGACGGGGTGCGCCAGCTGGGCTCCGGTTCACGCAGCCCCGTGTACTTCGAGGTCGCGGCGGGCGACCCGTTCCGGATCGCGGCGATCAACATCATGCTGTTCGCGACGCTCGTGTTCGCTCTCGTTGCCTGCGTCGGCGTGCTGCGCCGGCTGCCGCGTGCGTACGGCGCGTGGGTGGCCGTGTCGCTCGTCCTGCCGCTGACGTTCCCGGTCAAGCCGCAGCCGCTGATGTCGTTGCCGCGCTTCGTGGCGGTGCTGTTCCCGATCTTCATGTGGCTCGCCATCGTCTGCGACGAGCGCCGGATCACCGAGAAGGTGGTGGCAGTGTCCGCGGTTGGCCTCGGCCTGTTCACCGCCCAGTTCGCGACCTGGCACTGGATCTCGTGACAGCCGTCCTCCTCGACGCACTCGGCACCCTCGTGGCGCTCGATCCCCCCGCGCCGCGCCTGCGGCGGCTGCTCGCCGAGGAGGGGTACGAGCTGAGCGAGGAGCAGGCAGCCGCCGGCTTCGCCGCCGAGATCTCCTACTACCTGGAGCATCACCTCGAGGGGTACGACGCGGCGTCGCTGGCCGATCTCCGAGATCGCTGCGCGCGGGTTCTGATGGAGTCGTTGGCCCTGCCGGGCCTCGATCACGTGTGCGCGCGCCAGGCGATGCTGGCCGCGCTTCACTTCGAGGCGTTCCCCGAGGTCGCCGGCGTGCTGCAGACTCTGCGCGAGCGGGGCCATCCGCTCGTAGTGGTGAGCAACTGGGACTGCTCGCTCCCGGAACGGCTCGAGGACGCCGCCCTGCTCGAGCTCGTGGACGGCGTGGTCACCTCGGCCACGGCGGGCGCCGCCAAGCCCGACCCCGCGATCTTCGCGGCGGGGCTTGCGATCGCCGCGGCGCGGCCCGATCAGGCGGTGCACGTCGGCGACTCCCCGGAGAAGGACGTTGCGGGTGCGCGCGCGGCGGGCATCCGCGCGCTTCTGCTCTGCCGCGACGGCCGCCCGCCGGGCGGCGTGGACGCAATCGCGACGCTTGCGGAGCTTCCCGCCCTAGTCTGAGGTGTCCGTGGAGCAGTCCGTCCTGCATTCTGCGCCTCCGCCCGAGCCTCCCGAGCTGCCGCCGGGGGTGGCGCCGCGCTGGCCTGCCTGGTACGCCGGCGTGGGCTTTCTCGTCGCGCTGATCGGGACGCTGATCGCGGTGGGCGTCGTGGCGGCGGCGACCGGCGCGGGCTCGGACGAGGACAACCCGACCTTCACGGTCATCGCGACGCTGATGCAGAGCCTGATCTTCGTCGGCACGGCGGTGCTCTTCGCATCGTTCACGCGGCGGCCAAAGCCCTGGCACTTCGGCCTCCGGCGCACGGCTCTGTGGCCGGCCGTGGGCTGGGCGGCGCTGGGCATGGTGTCCTTCTACATCGCCGCGGCCGTCTACACGGCGGTCGTCTCGCCTGACGCCGAGCAGACGGTCGCCCAGGACCTCGGCGCGGACGAGGGCACCTTCGGCATGATCGCGGCGGGCTTCATGGTCATCTGCATCGCGCCGTTCGCGGAGGAGTTCTTCTTTCGCGGCTTCTTCTACCGGGCGCTCCGCAGCCGCTACTCGGTGATCGCCGCCGCGCTCATCGACGGTGCCCTGTTCGGGATCATCCACTACGACTTCTCGGGGTCGGACGCCCTGCTGATCCTCCCGCCGCTCGCGGTCCTCGGGTTCATGTTCTGCCTCGTGTACGAGAAGACCGGGTCGCTGTGGCCGGTTGTGGCCCTGCACGCCTTCAACAACGCGATTGCGTACGGGGTGGCCGTCGAGGACGCGACTGTCTCAGTCGTCCTCGGGCCGCTGATGCTGGTCGCCTGCGCGGTCATTCCGCGCCTGATGCCGCCGGCGCCCGCGCTCAAGACCGCCTAGAGAATCGGGGCCGACTCATGCCATAGTGGGCGGCAGATGAACGGGTCGCGTGCGCTCGCCACGGCTGTTTTGACGCTCGCTCTGGCTCCCGCGGCGGCTCACGCGCAGGTCACGGCGCCGCCCGAATCCCCTCCCCCGGCGCCGGCACCGGTGCCTCCACCCACGACCACGCCCGCACCTGCGCCGGCTCCGGCCGCCGGCGCGGCCAGCATCAAGGTGTCCCGTGGGCTGGCCACCAAGGGGATGCGGTACTCGGCGCCCTTCCAGCAGCTGGTCGTGCGCGGCCGGGTCACGCCGTACGTCGCGGGCCAGACCGTCACGCTGCGCGTGGTCCGCCAGGGCAAGGTGGCCAAGCGGATCCGCCGCCCAGTCGGGCCCGGCGGGCGCTACAAGATTCCGGTCAAGCTCGCCAAGACAGGGCTCTTCCGGCTGGTCGTGAGGCACGGGGGAACGGCGGCGCAGGCGGCCTTCCGAACGCGTAGCAAGCGCGTGACCGTCGTGGACTGGCAGGCTGGGGCCGGCGCGAGCGGCGTCAAGGTGCTGCTGCTCCAGCGCGGGCTCCACCGGCTCGGCTACTCGGTGCCCGTGACCGGTCACTACGACTGGCTCACCGCCAACGCGGTGAACGCGTTCCGCAAGACCAACGACATGGGGCGGGACGGCTACGCCCTGAAGTCGGTGTACGCGAAGGTGTTCCGGCGCGAGGGAGCCTTCAAGCTGCGTTACCCGCAGACCGGGAAGCACGTTGAGTTCGACTGGTCCCGGCAGGTGCTCGTCCTGGCCAAAAAGGGCAGGCCGTATCGCGTCTACCACACCTCGTCCGGCAAGGCCTCGACCCCGACCGTGTTCGGCAGCTACCGCTTCTACCTGCAGACGCCCGGCACGAACGCCAAGGGGATGGTCCACTCCTCCTACTTCATCGGCGGATATGCGATCCACGGCTACGCATCGGTGCCGAACTACCCGGCCAGCCACGGCTGCCTGAGGGTGCCGATCCCGAACGCCGCGTCGATCTTTGGCTGGATCGACATCGGCGATCCGATTTACCTGTACCAGTAGGCAAGGGGTAGGGCCGCAGACGCGAAAGCCCCGCCCAGATTGTGGGCGGGGCTTCCACGGTTCCCCCTCGGCTGCACCCCCTGATCCGGGCGTCCGAAGTCCTACTGCGCCGGGGCTGCCACCGCCTCTGTGGTCGCGGCCGGAGCAGCCTCCGCGGGGGCTGCCTCCGCGGGTGCGGCCGGAGCGGCCTCGGCGGGAGCCGGAGCTGCGGGGGCCGGCTCCGCGGGAGCCGGTGCCGGCGTGGGGGCGGGAGCGGGTGCCGCCTCGACCGGGGCCGGGGCCTCCTCCACTGGCGCCGGGGCGGGCGCGGGCGCCGCCTCGACAGGGGCCGGGGCCGGAGCAGGGGCGGCCTCCACAGGCGCGGGCGCCGGTGCCGGAGCGGGGGCTGCCTCGACCGGGGCCGGGGCGACCGGAGCCGCCTCGACGGGCGCGGGAGCCGGAGCGGGGGCTGCCTCGACCGGTGCCGGGGCGACCGGAGCGGCCTCCACAGGCGCCGGTGCCGGGGCAACCGGAGCCGTCTCGACAGGTGCGGGTGCCGGGGCGGGAGCGACCGGGGCTGCCTCGACGGGAGCGGGGGCCGGAGTCGCTGGCGCCGGAGCGACCGGGGCCGCCTCGGCGGGGACCGGGGCCGCCGGGGCGGGCGCCGCCGTCGGGGCGGGCGCTGCCGGGGCGGGCGCAGCCGGGACCGGGGCGGGGACCGGAGCAGCAGCGACCGTGGGCGCACCTGCCGCCGGCGCGCTCGCCGGCGCGATCGCGCCGCCGCCCTGCGAGACGACCTCCTGGCCGACCGCGGCCTTCGCGGCCGCGCGGTACCGCGCGACCATGCGCGCCGCCTTGGTCTTGCCACGCTTCGAGGCCGGCCGCTTCGCGAGAGCCAGGTCGGGGCCCCCGATCGCGTTGACGTTCGTCGTCGAGGCGGTGCTCTTGCCGGGAATCGCGCCGCCGTTCATGTACGCCGACGGGTCCTGGGCCTGGCCGTTGACCCGCGTCTCGAAGTGCAGGTGCGGTCCGGTGCAGGATCCCGTGCAGCCGACGTAGCCGATCACCTGGCCCTGCTGCACCTGCGCGCCCTGCGAGACAGCGAAGCGCGACATGTGCGCGTAACAGGTGGAGAACTGGCTCGTGTGGGTGATGCAGACGATGTTCCCGTAGCCGCTCTGCTGGCCGGCGAAGCTCACGCTGCCGCAGGCCGCCGCGCGAATCGCGGTGCCGGTCGGCGCGGCGATGTCGACACCGTCGTGGTTGCGGCCCCAGCGTGGGCCGAACGGGGACGTCTGGGTGCCCTTGACCGGCGCCGCGATCGTCGTGGACCCGCAGCTGCCGGTGCCCGGGATCGGCGCCGGAGCCGGGGCCGGGGTCGTGGAATCGGGAGTCTGGGCGGGGGAGCGGCCGCCCTCGCCACCGCCGCCGCCGGAGCCGTTGTCGCCGCCGGAACCGTTGTCGCCGCCGGAACCGGCGTCGCCGGAACCGCCGCTGGCGCCGGAACCGCCGCCGCTGTCGGAGAGGGTGTCACCGGTCGTGCCGCCGGCCCCCTGGCCCCCGCCGGCCGAGTCCTGGCTGCTGCTCGCCTGCGCCGTAAGTCCGCCCTGGCTGCCGCCGGCCTGGGTGGACGCGCTGGCAGCCGCCTCGATCTCGAGCTGTCGCCCGGCGTCCACGAGTTGCTGCTCGAGACGCTGCTTGACCTCGGTTGGGACGTTGTCGCCGCCGACGCCCGAGGCGCTTGCGCCGCCGCTCTGGAAGAGCGATCCCCAGGTGATCGGGCCCACGATGCCGTCGACCTGGAGGCCGGCGCTCGCCTGATACTGGCGAACGGCGGCGTCCGTCTGGGGGCCGAAGATCCCGTCGGACGCCACGCCGAGCGCTCGCTGGACGTGTGCGACAAGCTCACCCTGGCTGCCTAGCTGGAGCGGTAGGCCGCCCTCGCGAATCTCGATGGCGCGGTTGGCGGGCGACGCGGCCGCAACGGTCGCCTGCAGCCCGCTCGACATCTGAGCCGCGGCGACGGACGCGCCGGGCCCGGCCACCATCGCGGTGGCGAGCGCTGCGGAGATGTGCTTCTTGCGTGCCTGCTCGCGTCTTGCCTTCGGCAAGAGCCTCCTGCGCCGGCGCGAGCGCGCCTGCGAGTCCAACCAGAGCTCAGGCTGGGCCAGATCCCTGTGGGCGGTCATCCGTCATGTCCCCTTCCGTTCGGGCCTACGGGGTTAGCTGACGGGCTCGCGCTGGAAGATGCGCTACGCGGCTCTCGGGTCCGCGACTCGCCCCTGGTGGCTCGTCGCCACCATCCTTGGTTCCCCCGTTCGCACTCGCCCGGCGGCGGGCGGCGCGACTCGGCGCTTGACTTCAATTCACGCAAACCGCCCTTTGCAGGGAAAGTTGCGCGGGAGCAGACTAGCGAAGTCCTTCGACGTGCGCCCTCGAAGTCCTCCCGGCGGGCTCAGGCCGTGCGCCAGTCGCCGCCCTGCGCGCGCTGCTTGGGGAGCATGTTGGCCACGAGTCCGAGCAGCAGGCCGTAGACCAGCAGGCCGAGGATCGTGGGCACTCCATTGGCGACCCACGCGTTCTCCGAGTCCACCAGGTCGGCGAACGGCGCCAGCAGGACGTCGTTGGCATCGTCGATCACTTCGCGGACGTCGCCGTTGCGCTGCTCGCGCATCCGCTCCTCCCGCGAGTCCGGCGAAACCACCACCTGTCGCTTGCTCGCGTTCTCCAGCTCCGACGCCAGGGCGTTCTGCTGGTTCTGCGAACCACGGTCCATTTCGTCGAGTGCGAAGAGCGCGAACCCGAGCAGAACGATCCCCGTGGCGAGGATCGCAATAGTGCGGATGCCTGTTCCCATCGCCATTACCATCGGCACGCCCGCAGCGACCATGACTTACGCGCCCGTGATGTCCACAAATGGCTGACGCCCGTGAGCGGCTCGTGTCCGAGCTGCGTGAGCACGCGCTGGTCATCGGGGAGGTCACGCTCACGAGCGGGGCGACCGCCCAGTACTACGTGGACGCCAAGCGGGCGATCCTGATGCCGGAGGGCTTCAGCGCGCTCGGCGAGCTCGTGGGCGCCGAGGCAGAGCGCGCGGGGGCCACCGCGGTCGGGGGAATGACGATGGGCGCCGACCCCGTCGCGTGCGCGGCGCTCGCCGCCGGGGCGCAGGTCAAGGCCTTCTTCGTTCGCAAGGAGAAGAAGCAGCACGGGCTGCAGCGCTGGATCGAGGGCCCGCTCCTCGAGCCGGGCGAGCGCTGCCTGATCGTCGAAGACGTGGTTACCACCGGCGGCTCGACGGTCAGCGCGATCGAGCGGGTGCGCGCGGAGGGCCTCGAGGTTGCCGGGGTCGTCAGCGTGCTCGACCGGCTGGCCGGCGGGGGAGAGGCGATCGAGGCTGCCGCGGGAGCGCGCTACGTCCCGCTCACGACTATCGACGACGTCTACCCCGAGCGCCCGGACCGTTAGCCGGCGGCGAGCCAGGCGTCGATCAGCCTGCGGGCGATCGAGTACGGCGGTGAGAGGAGGATCTCGCCGCGCCCCGCGGCCGCCTCCTCGACCTCGTCGCGGCGAAACCAGCGCACGTCCTCGAGCTCGTCGCCGTCGGCTCGCGGCTCGTCGCCGCCGGCCGACGCCTGGAACCCGAGCATGAGCGAGCTGGGGAAGGGCCAGGGCTGTGAGGCCACGTAGTCCACCTCGCTCAACTCGATTCCGGACTCCTCGCGCACCTCCCGCCGCACGGCGTCCTCGAGCGTCTCGCCCGGCTCGACGAAGCCGGCCAGCACCGAGTAGCGCCCGGCCGGCCAGCGCGGCGACCGGCCGAGCAGGATCCGATCGCGTCCATCCGAGACGCGCACGATCACCACCGGGTCCGTCCGCGGAAAGTGGTGCGCCTCGCAGGCCGGGCAGTGCCGCTCGTGCCCGGCGTCGACGACCTCGGTGGCCGCGCCGCAGTTGGCGCAGAAGCCGTGCCGGCGGTGCCACGACAACATCGACGCCGCATACGCCGCGAGCGCCGCCTCGCCGGCGGGCAGCTCGGTGGCGACCTCGCGCAGGCCCGCCGGGTGGCCCGCCTCGGGCTCCGCGGCACTCACGTCCGACGCGAACACCGGCGTATCGCCCGCGAGTCCGAGGAAAACCTCAGACCCGTCGGACGCCCCGAGCAGCAGCCGCCCGTCCTCGATCCAGACGCCTCGCTCGGAGAACTGGACCGCGCGAGCGCGGGGGTCGGAGCGGCGGGCCGAGAGCCACTCCGGGTCGCCGCGTTCTGTGGGCGCACGGTCGAGATCGGCGCCGGAGAACGCGATCACGCGGGTCAGGCGGAGGGACGGGCGCGGCGGCGCTGTCCGCGCAGCGCCCGGAGCGCAGCGGCCGCGGGATGAGGCCGGTGGTCGGTCGCGGCGGGCGGCGCGACCGGCTCGGGCTTCTCGTGCACGACGAGCACCGGGGTCCCGATGTCGCGGAGGCGCTCGCCGACCGACCGCTGGAAGGGCAGCCGGAGCGGACGCGCCGCCTGGCCCACGACGACGAGGTCCCAGCAGCCGGTCTCGGCCTCGCGCAGCAGCGCCGCTGCCGCGTCGCCGTGTGTCACGAGCTTCGTGATGGGGATTTCGGACGGGACCCGGGCCGTTGCGGCCTCGATGACCTTGCAAGCCCAGTTTTCGAGCTGCCTGCACATCCCCTCGCGGCTATGCGGAATCGCCACCGGGCTCGCCCAGATCACTCCCGAGGGCTCCGGAGCGCTGACCAGGAGCCCGATTCGGCCATGGCTTTCCTCGGCCAGCTCGATCGCCCTCTCCAGGGCAAGCTGACCGGCGCGGCTGTCATCGACTCCAACGAGTATCCGATGGAACACGGCCACTCCGTTTGCTTAGCGTGCTAACGAGTCTACCACGACCGTTAGCACGCTAAATTCTTAAAGCATGTCCGCGCCGGGCGCAAGCGGGACGCAGCACGAAGGAGCGCACGCCGAGTTCGCCGAATCCCTCGAGGCGCTCTTCACCGCCGTCCTGCGCGCCAGCGGACGAGGCGTCCCGGGTGGCGACACGGAGCTGACGATCTCGCAGTACAACGTCCTGTCGGCTGTCGGGGGCCGCGCGGCGACGGTCACGGAGATCGCCGCAGCGGCCGACCTGGCCGTGCCCACCGCCACCCGCTCGCTGCGTGCGCTCGAGGAGCGTGGATTCGTGCTCCGCCGCCGGGGCGAGAACGGCGACGGGCGCGTCGTCACCGTCTCGCTCACCCCGGTGGGCAGCCGGGTGCTCGCCGAGAAGACGACCTGGGTGAGGGAACGCCAGCGGGCGATCTTCGACCGGCTCAGCCCGGCAGAGCGCCGAACCGCTGCCGGCCTGCTCAGGGTGATCGCCGAGGACATCCACGAGCTTTGAGCGAGCCCTCTAGGAGGACCGCTCTGGCGGCCATGTCGGCGGCAGCCCGAACGCGTCGAAGAGGCTCGCGTCGAAGGTCGTGACCTCGGCGATGACGCCGCTCTCGACGCGCAGCACGTCGAGCTTGAACGCCCGGTATTCGGAGTCCCCGGGCTGGCGCAGGTAGCTCGCGGCCGTCGGCTGGCGGTTGGCACGCGTGGGCGCCAAGAGCCAGTCACCCGGCGACTCTGGGCCGAACGCGCGCTCGAGGAGCGACGCCATCGCCTCGCGGCCCTCGAACAGAAACGGGTGCGGGGGCATGGTGATCCGGATGTCGTCCGCGACCATCGCAGCCGCGGCCGCCGCGTCACCGCGCTCGTGGCTGTCGATGAAGCCCTGGAGCAACCTGCGTTCCTGTTCGGTCAGGTCCTCGGCGGAGCGCTCAAGCCGCTCCGCGGGCCGCAATTCCTGCACCGTCTGCCGTGCGCGCTGGAGCGCGCTGTTGGCCGCCGGCACGCTCATCTCCAGGAGCGCGGCGGTCTCGCGGGCAGACCACTCGAGCAAGTCGCGCAGGATCAGAACGGCCCTCTGCCTGGGCGGCAGGGTCTGGATCACCGCGATGAACGTCAGCTCGATCGTCTCGCGGGCCACGACCATGGCGTCGGGCTCGGCCTCGCGCGGGGCCACCTCGTCGAGCAGCCGGTCAGGGTACGGCTGGAGCCAGGGCACGTCCCGGAACGAGTGCAGCGCCGGCACCCTTCGCTCGCTGCGCCGGAGCTCGTCGAGGCAAGCGTTGGTCGCGATCCGGTAGAGCCAGGCCCGGAACAGGCGGCCGCCCTCGAAACGGTCGCGTCCGCGCCAGGCGCGCATGAAGGTCTCCTGCACCTGGTCCTCGGCCGCCTCGAAGGAGCCGAGCATCCTGTAGCAGTGCACGTGGAGCTCGCGCCGGTGCGGCTCGACCAGCGCGGCGAAGGCGGACTCGTCGCCGCCCTTCGCGGCGGCGACGAGCTCCTCACGCGGCGGCGGGCCCGGCTTTGTCATATCGCCGGAACGAGACCGCAGGTCACGTTCGCGGTGGTGGCCGTCATGCCGGAGGCCCGGTCCGAGGCCAGGAAGGCGGCCGTCTCGGCCACCTCGGCGAGCCTGGGCGCGCGCCGCAGGATCGCCATGCCGGCGATCATCCGCACGGCCTCCTCGGGGTCCGGTCCCTCGCTCGACACCTCCTGGATCTTCGCGCGTGTCAGGGTCTCGACGACGCCGGCCGTGTAGATCGGCAGGACCCTGACCCCCTGCGGGCCGGCCTCGGCGGCGAGGTAGCGCAGGAAGGTCTCGATCGCCGCATCGGCGGGGCCGGTGCCGCCCATGCCGGGGTGGGCTCCCTTCGCGGAGCCGCTGGTGAGCGACAGGATCACGCCCGCTGCCTGCTCGCTCATGAGACGCGCCGCTGTTGTCGCCGTGTTGAAGTGGGCCTGAAGGCCGGTCGTGACCGGTCGCGCGAGGTCCTCCCAGCTCATCTCGACGAGCGGGATCCCCTGCACGTCGCCCCGCGAGACCAGGTTGAACGACACGTCGACGCTCCCGGCCTTCGAGGCGACGCCGCGCGCGTGCTCCTCGACCGCCCGGCCGTCTAGGGCGTCGAGCACGGCGACCTCGGCCGGACCGCCGGTGCCCCTGACGTCTTCGGCCACGGCCTCGAGCGGCTCGCGGGTGCGACCGGTGAGGAACAGGTTGGCCCCTTCGCGGGCAAAAGTGCGGGCCACGCCGCCGCCGATCCCGCCGCCGGCGCCGTAGATGATGCAGTTCTTGTTCTCGAGCAACACGGTGGACCTCCTGGGTCATGGGGTGTGAGTGCTGCGTCTAACGTCGGCGTGCCCCGGGACTCATCGGTCGACCGATGACCCCGCCGAGTTGCGGGTGCTAGCCGCGAACGCCGAAGACGCGCGGGAGCGTTCGTCCCAGGGCGAGCGCGGCCTGTTCGGCGCCGATCCGGCCCGCGGCGACCTCCTCGGCGGCGGTGTGCATCAGGCCGAGGAACGCAGCCGCCGTCCATTCGACGGGAAGCGCACGGTCGAAGTCCCCGCTGCGCCGGCCGCGGCGCACCAGACGCATGATGCGGTCGACGATCGGAGCGTGGAAGTCGTGTACCTCGTGTACGGCGGGGAAGGCCATCGTCAAGGCCTCGAGCACGCGGGCATGGCGCTCCATCGTCTGCCACCACGAGCGCACGAGCCGGTCGAGCGCCTCTGGCGGCGGGCCTTGCTCCGGCTCTGCCGCGTCGATCGCCGCCACCGCCTGAGCGAGGGCGCGCTCGGCCACCGCGGCGAGCAGTGCTTCGCGCGAGTCGTAATGGGCGTAGACGGTCTGCCTCGCCACCCCCGCCGCCGCGGCGATCTCGGCCATGCTGGCATCCGGGCGCTCGCCCAGCACGCCGACCGCCGCGTCGAGAATCGCAGCGATGCTCCGCTCGGCGTCAGCGCGGCGCCGCCGGCTCGCGCTCGCGGGAGAGGCGAGCTCAGACATCGATGTCCAGCGTACATGGGCCATCAGTGGCCGAAGGCCGGCGCGGTTCCTGCGGTTACGTCGGAGCGGCGCAGGGCGACCAGCGCGAGCAGGGCGGCGCCGAACGCGATGGCGGCCGCGGCGCGGAAGGCGTCGCCGAACCCCATCGTGACGAGGCTGGGATCGACCCCGGCGGTCGTCATGTCGGCGCCGATCTGGCTCGCGGCAATCGTCGACAGCACCGGGAGCACCAGTGCGATGCCCAGCTCGTGTGATGTCGTGACGAGCCCAGAGACCATCCCGGCCTCGTCGTGCCCAACACCCGACATCGCTGTGATGAAGATCCCCGACGCCGAGAGGCCGATGCCCAGGTCCAACACGAGCAGGCCAGGCAGGACGTCGCTGATGTAGGTGCCGTCGGCGGATACACCGCTGAGGAGGAGCGCGCCGAGCCCGCCCAGCGTCATCCCGGTGGCGAGCACCGGCTTGGGCCCAATGCGCGAGACGAGCCGCCCGCCGGCGTGTGCCGCGAGCACCAGCAGGACGGCGCCCGGCAGGAACTCGAGGCCCGTACGTAGCGCCGAATGGCCGAGGATGTCCTGGAGGTAGAGGGAGCAAAAGAAGAACGCCGACATGACCGTGCCCATTCCAGCGATCATCAGCACGAGCGCCGCGGCGGTCGGGCGGCGCCGGAACACGGCGAGCGCGACGAGCGGTTCCCGTACCCGCTGCTCCACGAGCACGAACGCGCCCAGCCCGGCCGTGCCGGCCGCCAGCAGCCCGAGCGTCTGGCCGGATCCCCAACCCGCAGAAGGGGCCTCGACGAGCCCGTAGATCAGGGCGACGAGGCTGCCTGTGGCCACCAGCGCGCCGGCCACGTCGAGGCGCCTGTCTGTCTCGGGCGGGGCCGCGGGCAGCACCCGCCAGGCGGCGACCCAGACCGCGATCCCGACCGGGACGTTGATCAGGAAGATCGCCTGCCAGCTGAGCGTTTCAGTGAGAGCCCCGCCCGCCAAGACCCCGAACGCGCCGGCGCTCGCCGCCACGGCGGCCCAGGCCGCAAGGGCGCGCTGCCTCTCTCGGCCTTCGGCGAAGAGGGTCGTGATCATCGAGAGCGCGGCGGGGGACAGCATCGCGGCGCCCACGCCCTGTCCGACCCGGGCGACGAGCAGCGCCGCCGCGGTCGGGGCGAGCGCGGCCCCGAGCGAGGCCGCGCTGAAGACCGCGAGCCCGGTGAGGAAGACCCTACGGCGGCCGAACAGGTCCGCGCCGCGGCCGCCAAGCAGCAGCAGGCCGCCGAACGCCAGTGTGTATGCGGTCACGAGCCACTGGAGGTCCTGGGTCGCAATGTCCAGGTCGGCCTGGATCGACGGCAGCGCGACGTTCACCACCGTGATGTCGAGGATCACCATGAACTGGGCGGCACAGAGGAGCACGAGCGCTGGCATCTGAGGTCTCCTGTGGGTAGACGATCAACTCTTACAGCGGTGTATAGGTTACCACAGCTCTGACACCACTGTCCAGGTTACGTTCTGGGCGCTAGTGGCCGTTGACGCGCTCGAGCCGGATCTGGACCGGGACGCTGTAGCGCTGCGCGAACGTCGCGGGGGTCATGCCGATGCCGGCGATGTGCTGGTCGTACTTGGCCAGGTATTCGCTGGAGCGATCGGCAGGCGGCGTGTCCGCATCGACCCTCGCGCGCCCGGAGAGCACCACGATGTCCCCGCCGCGGCCGTCACCGTCGAAGTTCAGCGTCACGCGCGGGTGGGCATCGATGTTGCGCACTCGCGCCCCGGGCTCGCTGTACATGACGACCGACTCGGCGCCGTCCCATATGAACCACACCGGGCGCGGGAGCGGCCATCCCATGGGCGTGATCGTGGTCATCCACACGACGATCTCCTCGCGCAGATGCCGAGCGACGCGCGCGCCGAACTCGGTGCCCTGATCGATCACCGGGCGATCATACGGCCGCCCTGGCTACGTCTTGAGCCTCGTCAGGTCGAGTTCGGCCAGCCTCGCCGGCCATTGATCTTCGTTCATCGGTCACATTCCTTCGCCGCGTTCCGTCATAGGGAAGACGAGCGAAATCCGGTCGATGTGACGAGGAGATCGATTTCAGATGGAACGCAAGTGGTGGACCCTGATAGCCGTCTCGGTGGCGACCTTCATGCTGCTGCTCGACATCACGGTCGTCAACGTGGCGCTGCCGTCGATCCGCGAGGACCTCGACGCCAGCTTCACCGACCTGCAGTGGGTGGTCGACGCCTACGCGCTCACGCTCGCCGCCCTGGTGCTGACGGCGGGCTCGCTCGCGGACAGGCTCGGGCGACGCAAGCTGTTCGGCGGCGGACTGGCGATTTTCTCCGTTGCTTCTCTGCTCTGCGCGCTGGCGCCGGATCCGATGTTTCTCAACCTGGCGCGGGCGCTTCAGGGCGTCGGCGGCGCGGTGATGTTCGCCGTCTCCCTCGCGCTGATCGCCCAGGAGTTCACGGCCGGGCGCGAGCGCGGCATGGCGATGGGCCTGTACGGCGCGACCATCGGGATGGCCGTGGCCATCGGCCCGCTCGTGGGCGGCGCGCTCACCGATTCGCTCGGATGGGAGTCGATCTTCTACCTCAACGTTCCGATCGGACTGGCCGCGATGGCCGCAACCTACCTGAAGCTCCGGGAGAGCCGCGACCCGAATGCCACGCGCGTGGACTGGGCCGGGACCGTGACGTTCAGCGGTGCTCTGTTCCTGCTCGTCCTGGCGCTGGTTCGCGGCAACGATGAGGGCTGGGGCAGCCCGCTGATCGTGTCCCTGTTCGCCGGCGCCGCGGCTCTGCTCGTGGCCTTCGTGGCGCTCGAGCGGCGCGTGTCCGAGCCGATGCTGCCGCTCGGCTTGTTCCGGCGGCGCGCGTTCACCGGCGTGCAGCTCGCGGCTTTCGCTATCTCGAGCTCGCTCTTCGCTCTGTTCCTCTACACGACGCTATACCTCCAGAATTATCTCGGCCTATCGCCCTTCGAGGCGGGGCTGCGCTACCTGCCGATCACGCTGGCGAGCTTCATCGCGGCGCCGATCGCCGGTGCGCTCCTGTCACGGGTGCAGGCGCGGGTGATGCTCAGCGTCGGCCTCGCGGGGGTCGGGATCGGCCTGCTGCTGATGGGCGGCATCGAGGCGGGCTCTGAGTGGACGACGATGCTCGGCGGCTTCCTCGTCGCCGGCGCTGCCACGGGCCTGATCAATCCTGTGATTGCGGACGTGGCCGTGAGCGTGGTGCCCAAGGAGCAGAGCGGCATGGCGGCGGGCATCAACGACACCTTCCGGCAGGTCGGCGTGGCCGTTGGCATCGCTGTCTGGGGAGCGATCTTCGTGGCCCGCGGCGCCGACAAGGTGAGCGAGGTCGCCGCCGGGACCCCCGCCGCAAGCGGCGATCGGCCGCGCCAGCTCGTGGAGGCCGCCTCGTCCGGCAACCTCGACCAGGCGCTCGGCGCCGTCCCCCCGCAGGCGCGCGAGACCGTCTCGAACGCGGCCCGCGAGGGATTCCTCACCGGACTCAACGAGGTGCTGATGCTCGGCGGACTGATCGGCATCGCCGGCGCCCTGCTCGCCCTCTGGCTCGTTCGCGAACACGAGATCGAGCGCGAGTCGCTGGAGTCGGAGAACGGCGCGTTTCCGGAGGCTGCCTCGGCCTAAGCTCAGTCGATGAACCCGAACGCGGAAGCGTTCGTCGCGGCGGCCACGGAGCAGCGCCGGGCCCGGGCCGAGGCGTTGCTGGCGGCGCGGCCCGAGATCGGCAGTGACCCGTGGGCGCGCCTGGTCCTGGGCGACGGCTGGGACGGTGATGCGAACGAGACGGGCGGCCCGCTCGGGTGGGCGCCGCTGCTGTATGTCACGCACTCCTGCTTCGCGAGCGTCGAGCTCGCTCGCACTCTGCTCGAGCGCGGCGCCGATCCGAACGCGTTCTTCGTCAACGAGTACGGCCGCATGTCGGCGCTCTACGGCGCGGCGGGACGCGTGCACGATCCGGCGCTGACCCGGCTGCTGCTCGAGTGGGGCGCCGACCCGAACGACGGCGAGTCCCTGTACCACGCCACCGAGGCGACGAGCCCGGAGTGCGTGCACATCCTGCTCGACCACGGCGCCGAGATGAGCGGCACAAACGCATTGGCGCACGCGCTCGACGAGGAGCGTGAGCCGCACGTGCGGGCGCTGCTCGAGGCGGGCGCCGACCCGAACGAGGGCGCACTGCTGGCGCACGCCGTGCGGCGTGGGCGCGGACCAGGCTTCCTGAGGCTGTTGGCCGAGTTTGGAGCGGACATCGAGCGGCCGGGCGGCGAGACCTGGCGCGGGGACGTCCCCCTGCGCACCCCCTACCAGCACGCCATCCTACGTGGTCGCAGCGATCAGGCGCAGGCACTGGCGGAGCTCGGCGCGTCGACGTCGGTCGCCCCCGAGGACCTCGGGGTGGCGGCCGTCGCCGGTGGCGAGCGTCCGGGCTCGCCGCTGCCGGAGGATCTCGATCCCGACGCTCAGGAGGTGCTGATACTCGCCGCCTTGCGGGGCCGGCTCGACGCGGTGGTCGAGGCTGTCGGGCCGAACTTCGGCGGCGTGGTCGGCGGGTCACCGGAGGGCACGCTGCTGCACCACGCCGCCTGGGTGGGCAACCCCGAGACCGTCCGCGAGCTGCTCTCGCGGGGCGCCGATCCCGGCGCGGGTTCCGGCGCCGCCTTCGACACCCCGCTCGGCTGGGCTGCGCTCGGTTCGCAGCACTGGGAGCTGCCGGGCCGCGACTACGCCGCGGTCGCCGAGCTGCTGACCGAGGCGGGGAATCGGATCGAGCCGAGGTACCTCGAGGTTGGGGAGGGCCCGTTGCTCGCTTGGCTCGAGGCGCGGCTGCCGGGTGGCGGGTGACGGTCAGGCGCCGGTGCCGGCCAGCTCTTCCCAGGTCCTGCCGCTCCGCACGCTCGCCGGGCGCTCGGCCACGATGTCGGAGCCGGGCCGGGCGTGCTCGTCGCTTGCCTTGACCAGGATCCAGCGGCGCTCGCCGGTCCGGGTCAGGCCAAAACGCCCGCTGAGCTTCTGGCCATGCAGCGCAAAGGACAAGTGGTCCGGCTCCTCGCGCAGGACCTCCGCCGTCCCCTCGTCCCAGACGATCACTGCGCCGCTGCCACGACCCTGCCCTTCGTGGACGCCTTCGAACTCGCCGGCCGCGAGTGAGTGGTCCGCGACCGGCACCGCGAGCCGCCGGACGGCGGGATCGAGCGACGGACCCTTCGGGACGGCCCACGAGCGCAGCACATCGCCGATTTGGAGGCGCAGATCGAAGTGCAAGGTGGTGGCGTCATGCAGCTGTACGACGAACCGAGGCATGCGCGAGCCAAGGATGACGACGTTCTCGAGCGCGCGGAGCGCGCGCGCCGGCGCGGATCGGGGGATCGGATGCAGGCTGAAGCGCGCCTCCTCGAAGAGGGTCGTCAGGGTCGTGAGCGATCGCTCCGGCACTCCCTGCTCGCGCAGCACGCGCGCGAGGTACTCGCGTGGTGCCTCAGGTGTTCGCCGGCCCAGGTCGCGCGCGGCGAGCGCGCTCTCCATGCGGGCGTAGGCGGCGATTACGGCGGCGCGGGGGTCCGCGGGGTTGCGCAGTGGTTCCATAGCCGTCTCGACCGCGCGCCGCGCGAGCTCCGCTTCGTCCGCGCCGGTCGCTCCCGAGATCCGAGCCGCCGGGGGTTCCGCGGCTTTACGACGACGAGCCCTGCGAACTCGTCGACGGCCCCACCTCCGGAAGTCGCGGGCGAGCAGCAAGCCCGCGGCAACGATGACCGCCAGTCCGATCCCCCCGAGCGTCCACGGCAGCCACGCCGGGGTGCCCGAGCTTTCCTCCGCGTCGATACCGAACACCTCGGGTGGCAGGGCACCCGGCACCGGGAAATCCTGCGCCGGGGCGCCGACCACGACATCCTCGGACGCCTGACGCCTCTCGTGCGGCGACCCGGTCGCGCCGCGCAGCGGCTCGCGACTGGCGACGGCGACCACGCAGACCAGCGCGGTCAGTGTGATCGCGACGGCAACCGTGCGGGCCTCGCGACGCTGCCGCTCAGCAGGCCGGGTCGTACTCGCGCTCGGGGAGCGCATCCTTCCATTCGCTCCGGGTGAGCCTGCGGCCGGCCACAGCGCACGCGTGCCTCGCCCAAGACGACGGCCGGACGTCCCAGCGGTATGCGCGCCCGGCGTCGGTGATGGCGAAGAGGTGCGCGCCGTCAGGTGTGAACTGCGGGAGCAGATAGCGGTTCGGAAGGCCGGGCAGGGGCGTGCCGAGCGGCTCGTGCGTCTGCAGGTCCCAGAGCCGGATCGTGCCGTCGGTGCTGCCAGTGGCCAGCGTCCGGCTGTCGGGGCTCACCGATTGCCACTCGACCCGTCCGGCGTGGCCGCTGAAGGGAGGGCTGGCCGGCTTCCAGGGGCTGGCGAGGTTGAAGGGGCCCGGTTCTTCGGCGGACCAAAGCCGCACCCAACCCTTGTAGCTGCCACCGACCAGGTAGCGGCCGTCAGGCGTAAAGCGTGCGAGATCCCAAACAGTCTCCGCTTCCGACAGCGAGGCGCGGGCGTCGCGCTTGGCGACATCGACAATCTCGACCCCGCCGGCGGGCGGGCGCGTGACGGCGAGAGAGCGCCCGTCGGGGGACAACGAGACGTCCCCGACCCTGGGATAGCGAAGCGGAGCCCCGTCCGGCGTCCCCGACGGCAACGCCCATAGGCGGACCTCCCCGTCGTCGGAGTCACCCTGGACGTCGCTGGCCGTAGCCATCAGGCGTCCGTCCGCGCTGAAGCTCGGCGTGAAGATCCTCTCGTGGTGACCCCCGAGCCGCCTCACGATCCGCCCGCGGCCCGGGTCGACCAGGGCGAGGAAACCGTCGTCGCCGCCGACGACGAGCAGCCTTCCGCGGGGCACAAACCCGATGCCATGAACCGGACCGCGCGTGACCCGGAACTCGGAGAGTGCCCGAAGCGTGCGGGCATCGACCAGCTCGACGGTCCCGTCGGACTGCCCGAGGGCCAGCAGCCGGCCGTTGGGGCTAAGCGCGAAGCGCGGTAACTCCGGGTTACTCCGCCCGGCCTTGAACGGGCGGCCGAGGCGGCGGCCCCCGGCGAGATCCCAAATCAGCACCTTGCCGTCCAGGCCGGTGGTGTACAGGGTCGAGCTGTCGCGGCTGATCGCCAATCCCGTGATCTGCCCGCCCTGACCCTCGAGTGTCTCGCCGGCCGAGGCACGTCCGACGTCCCATGCGATCAGCCGGCCGTCCTCGCCCGCTGTGATCGCCGTGCGCCCGTCAGCGCTGAACTCCGACTCCACTACAGCGCCGTCGTGGCGTCCCGAGCCTCTGCTCACGTCGCCGGTCGCCAGGTTCACGAAGTGCACCGAGCCGTCCTTGCCGCCCGCCAGCATCGTGCGATCGTCCGGGCTCAGGGCCGCCTGCCCGGCGCCGATTGGCAGACGCTCGAGTGGGCGCAGCGTGCGCGCGTCGCTGACGAGGGTGTCCTGGCCGAGACCGGTCGTGATCATGCGCCGTCCATCGCGGCTGAGCAGCAACGTGACGAGGCCGCGGCTGACCTGCCGTTCGGCGCCGAGGGGCTGGCCGCTGCGCACATCGAAGCGCCGGATGACTGTGCGGCGCGCCTGGCCGAGGGCGATGGCGGCGGACAGCGTGCGCCCGCTTGGCGAGAAGCGAACCGTGTACATGATCCGATCGCGCCCCATGCGAAGTCGCGCGAGTACGCGATGGGTGCGAGCGTCCAGGACGACGGGCAAGCTTCCGGCGACGGCGACCAGCGAGCCGTCGGGGCTGAACCGCACGTCGGGCCTTAGTTCCGTGTCGGCGATGACTCCGTCGTGGACAGACCCGGCGACGGCCGCAGGTCGTCCCGCCCGTCGCCGCGTGCGCGTGTCCACGAACGCGACCGTGCCGTCGTAGTCGATGAAGGCGAGCGTCCGCTCGTCCGGGCTCAGGTCCATGCTGACCAGCTGGTCGCCATCGCCACGCAGCACACCGATTGCCGCCGGGCTCTTGAGCAGCACAGCCAGCAGGTTGCTGCGCGTCTGAAGACTGTCGTCGAGCGCCACGCCCTGGCGCGCCAGCAACAGCGCGCGGTCCAGGTCGTCCTCCGACAGAGCCTGGGCGCCGAGGCGCTGCGCGTCGGCGGCGATCGCCTCGTCGCGGGCATTGCCGCGCTGGTCGACGGCGACGAGGCCGGCGATCACCGCCAGGACCAGCAGGCCGAAAACGCCCGCGAGCGCGACGCGCAGGCGGCGCTGCGAGCGCTCGCCCGCTGCCCGGCTCTCGTCCAGGAAGGCGCGCTCGACGGGGTTGAGCTCGCCCCGGTGAGCGGCCGACCAGTCCAGGGCCGCTGCCAGGCGCGCGCCGCGGTACAGCTCCTCCGAGTCCCTCCCCGCCGCCAGCCACTGCCGAGCCGCTGCACCGAGGCGCAGCTGCAGCCGGCGCCCCTCTGAATCCTCTTCGAGCCAGCCACGTAGGCGCGGCCACTCCCGCAGCAGGGCCTCATGCGCGATCTCGACCTCGCCGTCTCCGATCGTCACGAGCCGCTCCTCGGCCAGCCGATCGAGCACTTCGGTCACACGCTGGTCGCGCCCGCCCCCGAGCTCGGCGAGCGGCACCCGCCGGCGTACGGATGCCTCGCCCTCACCGGCGAGCCGCAGCAGGAGCCGGCGCGCGAGCAGCTGCCGGTCCGGGTCGAGCCGCTCATAGGCGCTCTCGGCCAGCCGTGCCACCGCCCCCTGTACGCCGCCGGCGTGCTCGTACGCGCTCATCTGCAGGGTGCGGCCGTCGCGGCGCTGCCACAGCTCCAGCAGCGAGGTGGACAGCAGCGGCAGTGCCCCCGGTTCGCCATCGACATCGGCGACGAGAGCGTCGACGAGTTCGGGCTCCACCCGCAGGCCGGCACGGCGCGCCGGCAGCTCGATCGCGCGGCGCAGCTCGCTGTGGCGCATGGGTCCGACCAGGACGTGGTTGGCGCCGAGCATGCGTGACAGCTCGGGGTGAGCAGCACAGCGGCCGTAAAGGTCGGCGCGTACGGCCATGAGCACGAGCGCCCGCCGGCGGGGGTCGCGAGCGTGCGTGACCAGTGCGTCGATGAATGCCGCGCGCTCGGCTTCGTCACGGCAGGTGCCAAACGTCTCTTCGAATTGATCGACGGCAATGACTAGCCGGTCCCGTGACGCGACTTCGGCGGTCGCCTGCTCGAGTGCCGCGAGCGGATGCTCCCCCGGACGCAGCAGCGCCAGCCCCCAGTCATCGCTGCCCGGCAGCACGCCGTCGGCGAGCGCCGCGAGCAGCCCCGCCCGCAGCGCGGACGACTTGCCACTCCCCGATGGGCCCACGATGCCCATGAGCGGTGCGCCGGTCAGGCGCGCCACCATCTCGGCCACGAGCCGCTCGCGGCCGAAGAAGACCTCAGCGTCCTCCAGCTCGAAGGCGGCGAGCCCCTTGAATGGGCAGGCGACGAAGACCGGTTCGGCGTCCTCCAGCCCGGCGCGCGCACGTACCGCCTGCAGCTCAACCACGCTTGCCGCAACGTCATCCTCCGCGGTGCGGAGGCCAGTGCGCTCGCTGGCGGCGCGCGCGGCCACGGCGCCGAGGCGACGCGCCGCCTGGGCGCGGGCCCACTCGCTCGCCACGCGGTGCACGCGCTGGGGGATCCCGCCGCTGGCCTCGGCGAGCTGCTCCAGCGGGATCTCCATCGGATCGCGCGCCGGAGCATAGAGCCGCGCCACCGCGAGCACCCCGTCGCGGTCGAGCGGCGCGAGCTCGAGCGTCGCGGCGGCACGCATCCGGGTCCCGAACGCGGGATTCTCCGCCGTCGCCAATACAAGCAGCGGCAGCCCGGCCAACGCCACGACGAGCTCGTCGAGCGCGCCGAGCTGCTCCTCGCCCGCTTGGTCGACATCCTCCACCACCAGCAGCGTCGGCCGTCCGGCGCGGCGCGCGCCCGCCAGCGTCACGCGGACCGTCTCCGGGGGACTCTTCCCGTCGAGGTAGAGCACGTCGCCGCGCTCGCGCTGAACCTCACGGGCCAGCTCCGCAGCCAGCCGCGTCTTGCCCATCCCGTGTGTCCCGGCGACCAGCAGGAAGCGGCCGGCTCCGCGCTCCGCCCCGTGCCAATGTTCACGGAGCCATTCCAGCTCGGCCTCTCGTCCCGCCAGCAGCGTGCCCGAATCGAGCTCGGGCGGCACCTCGGCCGTCTCCGTGGCAGGCACTGCGAGTGTCGGGTCCTGCGCGAGAATCGCGTGCTCCAGCTCCCTGAGCCGTTCTCCTGGCTCGATTCCCAGGCCTTCGAGCAGGCTCCTCCTGGCCTCGTGATAGGCCTGCAGCGCGTCCGCTTGCCTGTCGCAGCGGTAGAGGGCGAGCATCAGCTGTGCGTGGAGGCGCTCCCGATAGGGGTGCTCTCGGATCAGTGCCTCGAGCTGCGGGACCACCTCCTCGTGGCGGCCGAGCTCGAGCTGCGCCTCGACAAGCTGCTCGAGGGCGGCGGTCCGCAGGTCAGCCAGCCTGGCGATCTCCCGCTGTGCGAATGGCTCGTACGCGACGTCGGCAAGCGGGGGCCCGCTCCACAGCGCGAGCGCCCGCTCGAGCGCTGAAGCGGCCCGCGCTGGGCGCCCGTGAGCGAGTTCCGCTCTGCCTTCGGCAGCGAGCAGCTCGAACCGGTGCGAATCGAGACACTCGGGCTCGAGCTGCAGCTCGTAGCCGTGGTACCGGGTCACGATGATCCCGCCGGCTCCGTTGTCGCTCCCCCCGGCGAGCGTCTTACGCAGGTGCGAGACGTGGACCTGAAGAGTCTTGACGGCGGTCGTGGGCGGATGCTCCCCCCACAGCTCGTCGATCAGGCGGTCGGTACTGACCGTCTCGTTTGCGTGGAGCACGAGCAGTGCCAACAGCGCTCGCTGCTTGGTCCCGCGCGGCGTAACCACGCGCCCCTCGTCGAGCGCCTGCAAGGGACCGAGGATGCAGAAGTCCATACGACCAGGTGGGCCCACCGTACAGAGCGGTGCCACCCTTAACAAGCAGCATCTGGCCCGCTTTTACCGTGCTTTTGCCGATCCGCAGGCCACGCGCGGACGATTGGGGTTCCATGGCGCAAGGAGTGCGGTGATGGTGGTCGCTGAACTGGCGGTCGTCTCCGCCGCAGGCATCGCCGCGGCGGTCTGCCTCACGGTGCTCGCTCAGCGCCTGCGGGCGGGAGCAAACGTGTTCGAGTCTGCCCTGCGGCAGCCCGGGCGAAGCACAATGCGGCCGGCCCAGCTCGTGCGGGTCGAGCACGTGGTCGCCTCATCGCGCGCGAGCCTCTGGGACGCGCACACCCGCTTGCGGCCGCTGCTGATCGACGTCGCCGAGGTGCGCCTGTCCAGGCGCGGGCTGCGGCTCGAGCACGACCGTGCCGAGGCCCGGCGCCTGCTCGGAGCGACCGCCTGGGAGTTCCTTCGGCCCGACCGGCCGGAGCCCGAGGATCGGCAGGCTCCCGGCATCGCGCCGCATGAGCTCGAACAGATCCTCGACGCTCTCGAGGCTCTGTGAACCCGCGGCCGGCCGATCAAGCCGATCTCGGCGAGCGCGCGGCACGGATTCTCGATCAGGTGGAGCGCGCGGTCGTCGGCAAGCGCGACGTCCTCGAACTCGTCCTTCTCGGCCTGCTGGCGGATGGACACGTACTGATCGAGGACAATCCGGGCCTCGCCAAGACGCTGATGGCTCGCTCGTTCGCGGCGGCCGCGGGTCTCCACTTTGCCCGCGTGCAGTTCACGCCCGACCTGATGCCGTCGGACGTGACCGGTGCCGCGATCTACGACCAGCGCAGCGGGGAATTGCGTTTCCAGCCCGGCCCGATCTTTACGCACGTACTGCTCGGCGACGAGATCAATCGCGCACCGCCGAAGACGCAGGCCGCGCTGCTCGAGGCGATGCAGGAGCGCCAGGTCACGACGGAGCACGGCACCCGAGCATTGGAGCGGCCGTTCCTGGTGCTCGCGACGCAGAACCCGATCGAGTACGAGGGGACGTATCCGCTCCCCGAGGCGCAGCTGGACCGCTTCCTACTGCGCACTCGGGTCGGATATCCCGACCGCGGGGCCGAGCTGGAGCTGCTCCGGCGGCGCCTGGAGCGCCGGCAGGACGACGTCGAGATATACACGGTCGTCGACCGCGACGAGCTGCTGGCGATGCAGCGCGCGGTCGAGCGCGTGCACGCCGGCCCCGGTGTCCGGAGTTACGCGGTTGACCTCGTCGCCGCCACGCGTGCGAGCGCGGATGTCCAGGTCGGCGCTAGTCCGCGCGGGACGTTGGCGCTGCTCAAGCTCGCGCGGGCGAGGGCGGGCCTGCACGGACGCGACTTCGTCACCCCCGACGACGTCAAGCAGATCGCGGTGCCGGCGCTCGCGCACCGGATCATCCTGCGCCCGGAGCTGTGGATCAGGAGTGTGCACGCCGAGGATGTGGTGAGCGACTGCCTGGACAGCGTTGCCGCCCCGTCGGTTCGCGTCGCCCACGAGCAGCCATGACGCTCTCGGCCTCGCCGCGACTGCAGCCATACGCGGCGCTCGTCACGATCGCGCTGATCGCTGCCCTCGCTGCGGGCCGCCCAGAGCTGGCGGCGCTGGCGGTTCCGTTCGCGTTGCTCGTCGGTGTCGGGTTGAGGGGATCGGCGGCGCCGGAGCTGGACGGCAACCTGCGGCTCGAGCACGAGCGCGCGGTCGAGGGGGAGCTGGTGCGCGCGATCGTTCAGGTCCGCAACGACGGCGCCCCGGCACGTGTGGAGCTGTACCTGCCTGCGGCGGCGCACGTGCAGACCGACTCGACTCCGATCGCGATCTGGCTCCCCCGCGACGGGGAGGGCTGCATCGAATTCCAATTGGCCGCTGGGCGCTGGGGCATCCACCGGGTCGGGCCCGCGGTGGTTCGCGCCCGCGACCACCTTGGCGCATTCGCGCTCGAGGGCAGCCTCGGAAGGACGCGGGAGCTTCGCGTCTACCCGAATGCGCGCCGCCTCGAGAGGCTCGTCGCGCCGCTGCGAACCCGCCCGGTGTTGGGGAGCCAGGTCGCGCGCGAGCGTGGCGAGGGCATCGAGTTCGCCGATCTTCGGCCGCTCGTAGCGGGCGACCGTGCCCGGCGCATCAACTGGCGCGCCAGCTCGCGTCGAGGCATCCCGATCGTGAACGTGCAGCATCCCGAGCACAGCACCGACGTGGTCCTGTTCCTCGACACGTTCGCCGAGGCCCACGGTGCGGACGAGGGCACGCTCGACGCCGCGGTTCACGCCGCGGCCACGCTGGCCGCCGCGTACCTCGCGCGCCGCGATCGCGTCGCGCTGGTGAGCTTCGGTGGAGCGGTGAGCTGGCTCACGCCGGCCGCCGGCACGAGTCAGCTCTACCGCATCGTCGACGCTTTGCTCGCCAGCCACGTGAGGCTCAGCTTTCGGTCGAATGAGATCGCGCAGCTGCCGCGCCGGCTGATTCCGGCGCGCGCGCTCGTGCTCGCGGTGAGCCCGCTGCTCGATGCACGCGGTGTGAGCGCTCTGGTCGACCTGCACGCGCGCGGCTACGACCTCGCGGTGATCGAGGTTTCGCCTGTGGCGTTGACAGCTGCCGGCGCCGTCGGACCAGCGGGGCTGCCGCTCCGGCTCTGGCGTTTGGAGCGCGACGCTCTGCGGTCACGCTTCGAGACGCTCGGGGTGCCGGTCGCGCGCTGGGAGTACCCGGGCGCCGGCCTCGAGCTCGCGATCGAGGAGGTGATCACGTTCCGGCGCCGGGCACGACCCGCATCGCGCGCCTAGGCACCGCGGCCGGCGCGCTCGCCCTCGCCGTGGTGCTCGGCGCCGCGACCGCGCTCGCTGGTCGAACGAGCGCAGCGGCGCTCGTCGGCGCAGCGCTGGCGATTGCCCTTCTGTCCGTGGCGCTCACCACTGCCCGCCCCGGCCCAATCCCGTTTGCGCTGCTGCTGCTGGGAGCGGTCTACGCGATCCCCGACGCCGGCCGGGCCGCGGCCACGCCGGTCTTCGGCAGCGCACTGCTCTTGACGGCGGAGCTCGCGTACTGGTCGCTCGACGAGCGCGTGCATCTACGGCTGGAGGCGGGCGCCCTGATGCCGCGCCTGCTCGCAATCCTCGCGGTCGCCGCGGCGGCGATCCCGGCAAGCACGCTGGTGCTCGTCACCGCCGAGGCCGGGGTGGAGCGATCGCCGGCGACGACGGCAGTCGGAGGAGCAGCGATCGTCGCCTGCATCGCGCTCCTGACCTCGCTGGCGCGCCGGCGCAGTGCTTAGCGGACGGGCAGCTACGCCCGCCGCGAGTAGCGGCCCGTCCGGCTACAGCCTGGCTGACTAAAGCCCGCCGCGATCCAACCGATACCGGTGTGTAACGGCCCTCCGCCCATTGCCGCCGTGCTGCCCGCGGTTCCCGGCGGCAACCGGCGTCGAGCGCCGTTTCCCACGCCGCATGTTCTTAAAGCTCACACGCCCAGTTCTGCTTGCGCTGCTCGGCTTCGCGCTGACGGCGGGCGTTCCCGCGCCTGCCGACGCGGCCCCCGGCAGTGTGTCGCTGGATGTCCCGGTCCGCTACCTGTCGCTCTACCAGACGGCCGGCCAGCGCTTCGGTATCTCCTGGCAGCTGCTCGCCGGCCTCGGCAAGATGGAGACCGACCACGGCCGCCTGCGGCTCCCCGGCGTACACCTTGGCGTCAACCGGGCGGGCTGCTGTGCCGGCCCAATGCAGTTCAGCGTCGTGAAGTCGGCGCCGAAGCGCCGCTTTCACGTCAGCGGTGCGCTCGCGCTCGCCGCCTACAACGCCGGACCAGGAAACGTGCGGCGATTCGGGGGCGTGCCGCCGTTCGCCGAGACACGGCGCTACGTGCGGGGCGGCATGCGCTACGCGCGGATGCTTGGCTACAGCGGGCGCTGATCAGCGAAGGCCATCACGCCGCGAGCAGGATTCGAACCTGCGCGCCTACTCCTCAGGAGGGGGCGAGGCGCAGGCATACCGGCCGTCCGCCTGGGGGTGACCGGGTCCGTCGCCAGCGCGCCCAGCACTCCGCTACGGGCGGCGGCGGTGGTTTCCATGAGTGCGATGGGGTTCATGAGGCCAGTGTTGCGCTCGACCTCATCAATAGCAATCATGGACACGACGTATCGATAAGATCAGCTAATGCTGGATCCGCGCCGCCTGCTCACCTTTCGCGAGGTAGCCCGGCTCGGTTCGTTCTCCCGCGCGGCGGAGGAGCTGTCGCTCACCCAGCCCGCCGTATCGCAACAGGTCCTCTCGCTCGAGCGGCAGCTCGGTATCCGCCTGATCGATCGCGGCCGCGGTGGGCTGCGTCTCACGGGGGCCGGCGCGCTCCTTCTGAGGCATGCGGATGCCGTCTCGGGCCGGCTGCGTCTGGCCACCGAGCACCTCGGCGCCCTGGTGGCAGAGGAGCGCCGACACCTGGCCATAGGGGCGTTCCCGAGCGCCATCGCGACGATCGTGCCAGAGGCCCTCGTGCGGATGAGGGCTGCCGAGCCAGACCTCGCGGTCAGCGTCTCCGAGGGCACGCTGGAGGAGCTCGTCGCAGCCGTGCGCGACGGCACGCTCCACCTCGCCGTCCTCTTCCAGGACGCCGCGGCCCCACGGCGCGACCACGAGGACCTTGAACGCCACGATGTCTTCGAGGAGCCGATGGTGGCGGCGCTGCCTCCGCGCCACCGCCTCGCGCGCCGGCGGAGGATCGACCTCGATCAGCTCGCGGGCGACGCCTGGACGGCGCCGTCGCGCGACGGCCTGGTCCACCGCACCTGCGTGGCGGCCGGATTCGAGCCGAACATCGCCTTCGTGACGCGCGACGTGCTTGCGTTCCGAGAACTCGTGGCGTCTGGGCTCGCCGTGACGCTCACGGGCCGCCTGCTCGCCGGGCGCCTCGAGGGAATCGCTACCCCCGCCGTCAGGGGCGACCCGGCGCGACGGACGATCTATGCCATCAGGCCCGGCACGGACAGCCATCCACTGACCGACCGACTGCTCGCGGAGCTGACCCGGTCCGGATAGAGCGACGCGGCCGCGGATAAGGCGAGGGCCCGATTGGGCTCAAACCTTCAGGCGGGCGCGGAGACCCTCGAACTCGTCGTCAGTCACCACGCCCTGCTGGTGCAGTTCCGTCAGCTCCCGGAGCGCCTCGGCTGACTCGGCGCGTGCCGAGGCTCGACCGCCCGGCGGGGTGCTTGGCGCCTGCGGCGCCGCCGTTGGTAAGGCGGCACGAACCATCTGCTGCGCCCAGAGTCCGCCCTGACGCCCGGCGCACCACGCGCCAATGGTGTCGGTGCGTCCCGTGATGGCGGCCCGGCGGATCATGCCGGTCAGTAGGACCATTGCGGCGACGCTAGCGCAGACGCGGCCGGCACGCGCATCCGGCGTTGCCGTGACAGGATTCGGCCGCCAACCAACCCAGGAGGATCGCCAGTGAGCGACTTGATTGCAATTGCCTACGACGACCTGCCCACCGCGCAGCAGGTCGCCTCTAACGCCGGAGAGGCCGCGAAGGCCCATCTGATCGAGCTCGACGACATGGTCGTCGTCGAACGTCGCGACGATGGCAAGGTGAAGCTGCACCAGCCCTCGATGGCCGGAATTGGCGCGGCCGGAGGGGCTTTGTGGGGTGGTCTGATCGGACTGCTCTTCTTCGTGCCCCTGTTCGGCATGGCGGTCGGCGCCGCGGCTGGGGCTGCCGGTGGCGCGATGAGCGACAGTGGCGTCGACGACGACTTCATGAAGCGCCTCGGCAGCGAGCTCGAGCCGGGCAAGGCCGCGCTGATCGTGCTCGTGAGGAAGATGTCGCCGGACAAGATCCTGCCCGAGATCAAGGTGCCAGGCACCGTAATCCAGACCTCGTTGAGCAACGAGGACGAGACCGCCCTGCAAGAGGCGCTCGACGCCGCCCGCACCTGATCCCCGATTCGGGGGCCGCGCTGCGCGCTGGGCGCGGCGCGGCTGTCGTTCCCCGGTGCGGCTCGCCGCACAAAGCCCGGCAGCGATCCGAACCGCGAAACGCGGGCCATCCACATTCTGCGTTGGCCTCTCTCCGGCGATCCTCCAGCCATGCCGTTTTCCAAGCAGCACATCCAAGACATTCGTTATGACAGCGCCCGAGGCGTGGCGCTGATCCCGGTTCCCACACGAGTAGGGGGTGCAGGATGAGTCCGCAGCTCGCGCGCTCGGAGACCGACCGGCTGATCGCCGGCGTCGCGGGCGGAATCGCTCAGCGGTTTGGCATCAGCTCGACGCTGGTACGGCTGGCGTGGGTGTTGTCGGTCTTCTTCGGCGGCCTGGGCATTCTGGTCTACCTGATCCTCTGGATAGTCCTGCCAAAGGGCCCGCCGCGCGTCCCCGCGATCCGAATCGCCGAGGAGCGCTACGCGCGCGGTGAGATCTCCGCCGCCGACCTCGAGCGGATCCGAAGCGACCTCCAGGCGGCGACATGACGGCGATTCCACTAGCGCTCATCGGATGGGTCGGCGGCTTCGCAATCTTCTGGGGCCTGGCCTTGTGGATCCTGCTGATCGCGCTGATCGTGCTCCTCGTGCGGGGGCTGCGGACCACCGGACGTGGCTCTGGAGGACCAGCCCTTCGCGTGCTCGAGGAGCGCTACGCGCGCGGCGAGATCACTGCCGAGGAGTTCCTCGAACGTCGGGGCGTGCTCGGTGGAACGCCCCCCGGCGCTCCCGGGGACGACCCGCGATAGCACTAAGGCGGAGATCAGCGAGCTATCGTCCGGACGGCGAGGCCCCGCTGTCGGAGGTCCGCCTCCAGCTCGGGCAGGCTGAACACCTCCTGGGGCTCGAAGCAACCGGGGCCGGCGCCGTGGTGGCGCGCGGGATCGAGCAGCGCCTCCGCCAGGACGAGCGTCGCGGCCGCCGTGACCCGGTAGTTGCCGGCTCCGGTCATGGTGCGCGCCGCGAGGAGCGCCCCCCGGCGCCGCACGCCAACCCATTCGGTTGGGCTGAAGCGGGCATAGGTCGCCACCGGGCGTCGCCCGGCGAGGTCGCCGAGCCAGCCGTCTTCCGACTCGGCGAAGCGCAGGCAGCGCGTCGGCCCGACCGGCGCGGGGAACGGGATCACGGCCGTTTCGTGGCGGCGCGCGGACGTCAGGTGCCGGTGCACCGACTCGCCCCCCGCCCTGCCGCTCACCCCGCCGGCCGCGAAACTGAAGACGATCTCGACCGCGTCGGCGTCGGGGTGCGCGGCGAGCAAGTCGGCAACCACGAGGTTGCTCACGCCGGGGGTGCGCCCGGCGTTCAGCACGACGGTGCCGCGAGCGGTCGTGGTCTCGGAGCGCAGCCGGCGAGCGGCGGCCGCCGGCCGCATGGAGACGTCGATAAGCGCGCCGCCCTCTCGCAACACCAGGCGCTCGGCGGTCAGGTCGGGGTGCGGCACCGGATCAACGACGAGGTCAACCCCGGCGACTGCCGCCGCCACCGTTTCGGGGCGGTCGAGATCCACGACGGTGGAGCCGGGGGCGGCATCGCCTCCCCGCACGCCCCGGACGACGCGCCAGCCGGCGTTTTCGAACGTCCGCACGAGAGCGCTGCCCAGGACGCCGTGCGCCCCGATCACCAGCACAGCACGGGCAGCGGTCCCCGCAGCCATCAGCCCTTCACGCTCAAGGGCCTTTGCGAGCGCGTCCTAGACCAGGAGCTCGTAGCCGTAGTCCTTGACGATCTCCTTGATGGCGTTGATGTCCGGCTCCTCGTCTGGGGGTGGTGGGAGGGTGCGGCTTGCGGCGGGCTCGCTGGTCGCTCGGACAACCCCCTCCATGCCCCCGGGGACCATGATGTACAGCATCCGGCAGCCGGAGTCGCCGACGCTGTAGCGGTGGGGAATGTCGCGCGGGCCGAAAAGGTAGTCGCCCGCGCCCGCCTCAATGGTGCGGTCGCCGATCTCGAACGTGGCGCTGCCCTCGAGGATCCAGAAGCCCTCGTCGTCGCGGTGGTGCACATGGAGTGGCGCCTCGAATCCGGGGGGACTCGAAACCTCGATGATCGTCAGCTGCCCGCCGGTCTCGGCCGCCGTGGTCTTGATTACGGCGAGGGTGCCGAACCACCAGCGCCCCTCGCCCTCGTCGCTTGAAACTGCCAGCGGAGCCGGCGCCGTCATCTGACCTGTCTGCTGCGTCATTGGTCCTCCTTCGTGGTCGCGTCGTCGCGAGACAGGAGAGCGATCGCATAGCGCCAGCCGCCGTCGCTTCCGCGGCGCACGACGTTGATGCCCCGCTCGGCGACAATCAGCGCCGTGTCGCGTGCCTGGAGGACGCGGCCGGGCTCGGCGACGTACGTTCGGTCGCCTTCCCACAGGTCGCCTGCCAGTCGCGCGATCTCGTCTCCGCCTCGTGCCTCGCGTTGCCCATCGACGACTAGGGCGCCGGCCTCGAACAGCTCGGCCAGCGCCTCACGGTCGCGGATCACGAATGCGTCCTCGAACAGCGTCTCGAGCTCCTCTGGCGTGCGTGCTCCCGATCTCATTGAGGCGAACGTAGTTCTCGCGAGGTCGCTGGGCTATTCCAGAAAAGTGGGATTTCGCTTTGCCCACACCGGGCGTAGCATCAGCCCATGGGCTCGTACGCGCAGCAGCGCGCCGCCGAGAGGATCGCCGAGCTCTCCACACGTGGCCACGACCTGGTCACGTTCTGGCGGGAGTGCACCGAGGCTCTCCAGGGGCCCATTCCCCATTACGACAAGCCGTGTTGGTACACGCTCGACCCGGAGTCGCTGCTGATCACCAGCCACTACCACGACGGATTGCCGGAGTACCCGGCCAAGATGCTGCGCCACGAGTACTACGGCGACGACGTCAACCAGATCTCGGACGTGGTGCGATCGGAGTCTGGGCTCTCGACCCTGCACGAGGCAACCGGCGGCGATCCGTCTTCGAGCCCCAGCTGGCAGATGAACATCGCGATGGGCGGGGACCAGGAAATGATTGCCGCGCTGCGGACCCGAAACGGCGAGGTCTGGGGCGCCGTCGGTCTCTATCGCGCGCCGGGAGAGCCGGTGTTCGACGGCGACGAGAAGGACTTCCTCAAGGCGGTGGCACCCGATCTGGCCGATGGCGCGCGGACGGGTCTGCTGGTCGGCGAGGCCCGCGACCCGCAGTGGCCCGACTCGCCGGGACTCGTCGTCCTCTCAGAGGACGGCGACCTCGAGTCGACGACACCCGGCGTCGAGCTCTGGCTGTCCGACCTCCCGGATGGCGACCTGGATGCCGGCAGGTTGCCGTCCGCCGTCCACGCGGTGGCCGGCCGCGCGCTGCGAACGGCGGAAGGCCGCGACGATCCGGGCGAGGTGGCGCTCGCCCGCGTGCTCTCGCGCTCAGGGACGTGGATCGTGCTGCACGGCACATCGCTCGTAGCCTCGGGTTCGCGCCGAGCGGCGGTGATCGTAGAGCCCGCGCACCCGGCCCGGATCACGCCGCTCTTGATGTCGGCCTATGGCCTGACCGACCGCGAGCAGGAGGTCACGCGGCTGGTCCTCCGGGGCGACTCGACCGCCCAGATCGCCGAGCGCCTCTTCGTGTCCCCGCACACGGTCCAAGAGCACCTGAAGAACATCTTCGAGAAGACCGGCGTCCGCAGCCGGCGTGAGCTTGTCGGCAAGGTGTTCTTCGCCCACTACGAGCCGCGCTTTCGCGACAACGAGCACCGCGCACTCGCGGGCCACCCGCTCCGGGGGGAGCCGTTTCCCGACGGGCCCGAAGGCGAATCTCGTCAGGCCTGGACGTAAGAGGCGCCCAGTGTCGTCGCGAGCGTCCGGTGGGCGGGCCCGGTCCCGACCAGGATCGAGCGCGACGGGTCGACGTCGTGCGCCCGCGAGAATGCCAGGGGCAGCCCGGGGAGCGGCGGCCGGCACCAGCAGCTCGGCGGGCCGGCCGGGTGGGGGCACAGCGCGCTCTCCACCGGCCCCGAGACCTCGGCCGAGAGGCTGGCGACCTCGGCGGCGAGGGCGTCGGGGGTGCCGTCGGGACGCCAGTCGAAGACGAGGTGAGGCGCGGCGCGGTCACCGTGCTCGAGCACGGACTCCCAGCCGGAATGCCTCATCGCGGCGGCCGCGACGAAGACGCCCGGTCGCGCCCCGCGCGAGTGCGGGGTGCGCGCGAAGGGCACCCGCTCGACCCCGGCGAATCCCTCGTCGGTGGACGGGGGCTCGAGCTCGCGGAGCGTCCGCATCTGGGAGGTCGGCGCGAGGATGCCCGGCTCACGCTGTGCCAGCTTCCGAAGCTGATCTGGGGTCGGCAGCGAACTGAAGCGGTCGAGCAGCCGCTCAACGAGATTGACCTGGGCCTGCGCGAGCGGTGTGTCCAGCCAAATGCAGCGCGCCGGCACCCCATGGCGGCTCGCCGCGTCGATCACATAGCTCCGTGCCGCGCGAGTGAGATACGTGCTGTCCACGACGATTCGCCGAGCCCCCGACGACAGCCCCTCGTCGAGCGCGTCGGCGAGCTCACGCAAGGACCCGCCGCGCTCGTCGCGGTTGAGGCAAACGTAGCCGCGGGTGACGTACTCCTCGGCAATGCGCCCCTTCCCGGCCGCGGGGATGCCCATGACGAGGACCACGTCCGCATCGGTCGCCTGGCGCCGGCGCCCGACGCGAGCTGGACGCGGTGTCCCGAATTCGCGGGCGAGGATTGCCCGGTCACCGGCGCGCAGGCGGAGCTTCCCGGCGCGGGCGGACGAGCGCGCGGTCTCCGGGCGCCGGGCGCCCGGGATCGCGACCACCGTGGGGGACAGCTCGAGCAGCGCCGCGAGCGCGACCTCGGCCGGGGTCGCGCCGCGTGCCTCCGCGACCTCCGCCAGTGCTGGCCGCCGAGCGAGGTTGGCCGCGCGGCGTGGCCCCCCGAGCGGAGAGTGGGCGATCACGGCTATACCCGCCTCGGCGCAGCGCTCGACCACTCCCCCTCGGAGGGCGCGCTCGTCGAAGATGCTGAGGGGAACCTGGACGGCCGCTACGGGGGCAAGCTCGAGCGCCTCGTCGAGCTGGCGCCGGTTGACGTTCGCGAGCCCCACTCGCTTCACGACGCCCTCGTCGAAGAGCCGGGCCAGTGCGCGCACTGAAGTTCGCCACGGCGTCCGCGGATCGGGCGCATGGATGAGGTAGAGATCGATCGCCAGGCCTTCGAGGGCGACGAGGCTCGCCTCGCAGTCGGCGAGGATCGCCTTCGCGCGACCGTCCGGGACCCAGCCGCCGCGGGGCCGCGTCATGCCGCCCTTCGTCACGATCCGCGCGCTTCCCACCGCGCCGCAGCGGCGAAGAGACCGGGCCAGCAACCTCTCGTTGTGGCCGAGCTCAGTCGCGTCCCGCCCGTACGCGCGTGCCGTGTCGAACACAGTCACGCCCGCCTCGGCGGCGGCCGCAATCGTCTCGAAAGCCAGCTCCTCGTCGCGGCTCTCGTCCGTGGACATGCGCATGCAGCCGAGGCCGATGCGGGGCTCCGAGCCGTCAAGCCATCGAGGGTGACTCAGGGTGCGGAGGCTACCCCAATGATGTGCTGGTTCGAGCGCGGGCGGTGTTGGGGTCAGTCGCGTGCGAGGTGGGCGAGGACCTCCTTCTCGTGGTCGATGTACTGGTCGCCGCTCACGTCGATGACCACGCGCTCGATCGTGCCGCCGGTGAACGGGAACGGCGCGCTGTACTCCGCGGTGACGGCGGATCCGCTGTCGCGGCCTACGCAGATGCCGTCGCCCACCAGCGAGAAGTTGCCGGGCTGGGTCATGATTTCGCCCTCGGCGACCGCGTCGGTGTCGACGTACAGGGTCAGCGTGCCGGTTGCGCTGTGGGTCTCGGGGTCGTCACCCGTCTTGCTGAACTCCGCCGACAGGACGTGGTTGCCGGTAGGGATCGGTTCCGGTGAGCTGACGGTCTCGATCCGTTCGCCAAGCCAGTTGTAGACGTAGTGCAGGTGGCCGTCCTTGAGGTAGAGGCTGTGCCCGCCGGCGACACCGCCGTGGGCGAAGAGCACGCCCGCGGCCTCCGGGGTGTCGAGCTGCACGCCGGCGGCGATCGTGTAGGAGCGCCGCCGGATGTTGACTCCGACCGACTCGGGGACCTCGGCGGTATGGGGGTAGTAGACGTAGCGGTCGCGCGGCTCGCTCGGCTGCGGACGCGGCGAGGCCAGGATCTCGAGCGCGGTGCGGTCGTCGAGCGGAAGGCCCTTGTAGACCCCCGCGTAATAGAACCACAGGCCCTTGAGCTCCTCGAGTCGCTCGGGGTGGTCTTCCGCGACGTTGCGCGTCTGGCTGCGGTCGGTGCGCAGGTCGTAGAGCTCCCATTCGTCGTGCTCGAAGTTGCTCCAGCCCGAGATCGGCGGATGCAGAGTGGTGGCCAGCCAACCCTGGTGGTAGAGCGCGCGCATGCCGAGCATCGAGTAGAACTGCGTCTCGCGGCCGGGAGCGCCGGCATCGGCGAGCGATGCGGCGAAGCTCTCGCCCTCGATCGGGCTCTGGGTGTAGCCCTTGAGCACGTCCGGCGGGTCGATACCGATCAGCTCGTAGATCGTCGGCACGACGTCGACGGCGTGCACGTACTGGTGGCGGGCCTCCCCGCGCGCGGCGATGCCGGTTGGCCACGCGACGATCAGCGGGTCGGCCACGCCGCCCTCGTAGCCCGCAAAGCGCTTCCAGTACGGAAACGGCGTGTCGAACGCCCACGCCCAGCCGGTGTTGTAGTGGTTGTACGACGTAGGGCCGCCGAGCTCGTCGAGCCGCTCGAGGTTGGCCTCGACCGTATCCGGGACGTTGTTGAAGAACTTGAGCTCGTTGAACGAGCCGTTCGGGCCGCCCTCGCCGCTGGAGCCGTTGTCGGACACCACCACGACGATCGTGTTGTCGAGCTGTCCGGACTCCTCCAGGTAGTCGATCAGCCGCCCGATCTGAGCGTCCGTGTAGGAGACGAAGCCGGCGAAGACCTCCGCCATCCGTGCGAACAGACGCCGCTCGTCTTCGCTCAGTGTGTCCCACGGCCGCACCACGTCCAGGGCCGGCCATGGCTGCCCGTCCGGACCGGTCGCATCGGGCTCGCCGTGCGGGTTGATTGGCGACAGCTCGACGTCCTCGCCCAGGAGTCCGAGTCGTTTCTGGTTCGCCAGGATGCCGGCGCGAATCGCCTCGTAGCCCTCGTCGAACCGGCCCTTGTAGCGATCCGACCACTCCTTGAACACGTGATGCGGAGCATGCGCGCAGCCCGGGCAGAAGTACATGAACCACGGCTTGTCCGGCGCGACCGCCTTAGCGTCGCGCACGAACTCGATCGAGCGGTCGACCAGGTCCGCCGAGAGGTGGTAGCCGTCCTCGGGCTTGGCCGGCGGCTCGGACAGATGGTTGTCGTAGACAAGGTCCGGATACCACTGGTTGGTCTCGCCGCCGAGGAACCCATAGAAGCGCTCGAACCCGCGCCCCAGCGGCCAGCGGCCCTTCCACGACGACAGGTCGATCTCGTCGCCGGGCGTGAGATGCCATTTGCCGACCGCGTATGTGTTCCACCCGCGCTCGTTGAGGACCTCGGCGATGGTGCCGTTCTCGAACGGGATCCGCGCCGAGAACCCCGGGAACCCTGCGGAGGCCTCGGTGATGCAGGCCATGTTGTTCGAGGTCGCGTTGCGCCCGTTGAGCAGGCTCGAGCGCGTCGGCGAGCACAGCGCCGTTGTGTGGAAGTTCGAGTAGCGCAGGCCGCTGTCGGCGATTCGGCGCATCGTCGGGGTCTCGATCGGGCCGCCGAACACGTCCATCGCGCCGTACCCGACGTCATCCCACACGACCATCAACACGTTCGGGGCGCCATCCGGCGCGCGCGGCTGCAAGAACGGAGTCCAGTCAGGCTCCGAATCGCGGATATCGACCGCGACCCGCCCCTTCCAGCGATGCTGCTGCGCCATGCGATGACCACCTGTCCGGGTACGAGTGCCGCGCAAGTCTCGCGCACGCGGGATGACGGGGTCATCACCCTCAAGGGGTGAAACGGCCAGCGCGGATCCCGGCCGGCCGGGGCTCCCCCATTTGTCAATCCATGGTTGACGTCGTTTGCGTTGCGGGGCGCGCGTTGGGGCACTGCATTTCGCGGGTTGCGTGCAACGCTGCCTGACAAGCTCCCGCCGGGCCGAGGAATTGCCCACCCGGGTCGCCGGTGCTGGCGGCAAGCGGCCTCGCGGTAGGCTCCGCCCCATCCGAAGGGAGGAGGACGGCGATCCTGACATACGTGTTACTCGTCGACTGGACCGCCCAGGGCGTGCAGGCGGTTGAGCAGACGGTCGAACGCCTCGTTCAGGGGAGCCAGATGGGTGAGACCTTCGGCTGCAAGGTGGAACACGTCTGGTGGACGCAGGGTGGTCACGACATGGTGAGCGTCATCACTGCGCCCGACGATCAGGCGATGGTCGCCTACACCCTCGCGCTCGTCCGGCTGGGCAACCTCCGCACGACGACGTTACGAGCCTGGAGCATCGACGAGATGCGCGAGATCATCGCCCGACTGCCGACTTAGCGCGAACGCCGCCGCGATCGAACGGGCATCGGGTAGCGCCTGAAACCTCGCGCGAGCAGGAATCTGTGGCTTTGCAGCGGCTTCCGAGACGCCCCGAGCAGGATTCGAACCTGCGGCCTACTCCTTAGGAGGGAGTCGCTCTATCCGGCTGAGCTATCGGGGCTCACCGGGAGAAGATAGCCCCGGTGGCGTGACCGACCACTTGCCGGGCGGCGGGTGGGGCCAGGAGAGGTCCTCGAGAATCTCCTGCTCGGTTAGCTCGATCGAGATCGGGGCCGTTGGCCGAGCGCCGTTCCTCGACCTTCTCGCGAGCGCGGAGCCCAGCACAGTAACCGCCTCCGTCGCCACGATGGCATGCCCGCGGGCGTTGAGGTGGAGCCGGTCGCTCGCGTACATGCCGGGATCCGCGGATGCCGGGTGGCCCCGCATCTCGACCAGCAGCGCGCCATGCCGGTTCGCGACCGCCCGCGTGAGCGCGGCAAGGCTCCGCATGCGCTCGTCGAGTCGAGCCCCGTATTCGCCCGGGATGAGGCCGGACGCGACGATGTCCATCAGCTCGATCATCAGGACGTCGGCGCCGGTCGCCCGCAGCGGGCCGACGATGCCGTCCAGCTCGCGCGCGACGTCCGCTACCGCGAAGGTGCGCCGCAGCGCGTCGTTGCCGCCGGCGGCGACGATCGCGAGGTCCGGGCGGAAGTCGAGGGCGGGGCCGAGCTGGCGTTCGCGCACCTCGCTCGCAAGCAGGTCCCGGACGCCGAGGTTCATCACGGTCAGCCCTGGCGCCGCCGCGCGGAGCGGCTCGGCGATCCGGTCGATCCAGGATTGGTCGAGGTAGCCAGGGTGGGGTTCGCGCACCCCCTCGGCGATGCTGTCGCCCAGGACAGCGAGGCGCCGCCAGGGCGCTCCGCGCAGTAGCGACGCCAGTTCGAGGAACGACAGGGGCTCGAGCTCCCGGACGTCCTCTGGAGATACGGACCGGCTGACGGAAATCATGGTCTCTCCTCGAGAAAGAGCCACGCCGCCGCCGCGGCGACGGCGAACGTGGCGAGTGTGCAGAACAGGTAGACGTCGGCGAACGGGCCGACGCCGGAGCCGGGTCCCGTGCGGCCGTCGAGCAGCGCCGCGAGGACGGCGACACCCAGCGCGCCGCCCACTTGGCGGCCGGTCTGATTGAGGCCCACCCCCGCGGCGAAGCGCTGGGGCCCGACCGAAAGAGCTGCCGCGGTCGACACGCCGGTCGTGATCGCTCCGGTGCCCACGCCGATCAGAACGCCGATGGGCAGCCAGAACGTGAGGAAGCTCGGGTCCTCGGGCAGGGCGACCGCACACACCAATCCGGCGCTGCCGAGCACAAGCGCGCCGCCGACGATCACCGGCCGGACCCCTCGCCGCGCCACGATGGGCCCGGCCCGCAGGGCGACAACCGCGGCCACGATCGCGCCCGGCGTCATCGCCAGGCCGGCCTCGAGCGGCGAGTAGCCCCACACCCCGATCAGGAACAGCACGCCCACGAGCAGCCAAGGGAACAGCGCGGCTCCGTACAGAAGCGAGGCGATATTGGCGAGGGCGAAGGATCGGATTCGCCACAGACGTGTCTCGATCGCGGGGGCGGCCCGGCGGGTCGAGCGCCAGAGCGCCGCGGCCACCGCGAGCGCCCCGCCGGCGAGGGAGAGCACTGTCTCCCGGGATCCCCAGCCCCAGTCGGGGCCCTGCGCGATGCCGAGCGCGACCGCTCCCACGCCTGCGCCGAGCAGCGCGGTGCCGACGGCGTCGGGAAGCGGTCCGCGAGTCGCGGGCGCCCTCGAGACCAGGGTCGTCCCGGCGATAATCGCGAGACCGAACGGGACATTGATGAGGAACAGGGAGCGCCATCCGAGCGTGTCGACGAGGACGCCGCCGAGCGCGGGTCCTGCCGCCGCGGCGAGTGCCCCGGCAGCGCTCCAGGCACCAATGGCCGCGGCGCGCCGCTCAGGCGGCGTGTCGGCGAGCACGACCGCCAGCGAGGCCGGGATCATGGCCGCGGCCGCCACACCCTGAAGGCCGCGCGCGGCAAGCAGCACGCCGAGCGAGGGGGCGACCGCACAGACGAGGGACATCGCGGTGAAGCCGCCGACCCCGGCGAGCATCAGCGTACGGCGGCCCACCACGTCGGCCACGCGACCGGCCGGTGCGAGAAAGGCAGCGAACGTGACCGCGTAGATCGTGATGATCCAGGTGGCGCCGCCCACCGAAGCGCCGGCGAAGTCGCTCCTCACGTCGGCCACCGCGAGGTTCGCGACCGTGGTGTCGAGCAGCGCGAGAAACGCGGCCCCCGCGGCGACGAGCAGCACCCCGCGCTCTCGCTCGGCCGCCACCGGTCGGGCTACCGCAAGCGCGTCAACGGCCATCCGCGTCACGTCCCCTTTCATGGACAAAAAGCACGATCGGTCGTACTTTCTAGCACAGTACGAACGATCGTGCTACTTTTTTGACCGGGATGAACCCTCCGCACGAGGAGCTGGAGACGCTTGCCACGGCCACGCCGGCTGCCGTCGACGAGGCGGACGGCCGGCGTCGACGCGGCAACCGCACCCGCGAGTCGATTCTGCAGGCCGCCGCCGACCTCGCTTCGGTCGAGGGGCTCGAGGGCCTCACGATCGGGCGACTGGCGACGGAGCTCGGGATGAGCAAGAGCGGACTGTTCGCCCACTTCGGCTCCAAGGAGGAGCTCCAGCTCGCGACGATCGACGCCGCGCGCAGGCGCTTCGTTGAGCATGTGGTCAAGCCCTCCCGGCACCTGCCGCGCGGCCGCGAGCGCGTCGAGGCGCTCCTACGGGACTGGCTCGCCTACTACCGAGCCGAGGTGTTCGCCGGGGGCTGCTTCTTCCACACGGTCAAGGCCGAGTTCGACAGCCGCCCCACCAGCTCCGTGCGCCAGGTCGTGATCGACGACGCCCGCGAGTTCCTCGCGTTCCTGACCAGAGAAGTGCGCAAGGCACAGGAGGCGGGCGATCTCGACGCGTCGGTCGAACCCGAGCAGATCGCCTTCGAGCTCGACGCTCTGGGCGCCGCCGCACACCAGCAGTTCCAGCTCATGCATGACCCGGCCGTCTTCGACCGCGCCGAGCGCGCCATGATCGCTCGGCTCGACGCGCTCGCAACGAAGGGCTGATCCTCAGGCAGGCGCGAGCACCGGACGCTGCTCCTCGAGCCTCGGCCGGTACAGCTGTGCGGACTCGACGAGCCCGTCCACCATGTCCTCGATGTCCGCGCTGCGCTCGATCGCCCGGAGGTCGTGGGACTGCCCGCGGGTGACCGCGAGCCTCGAGGAGAAGAGCTGGCAGCAGTCCTCGTCGGGCAGGATCGAGATCTCGTAGGTGCCGAGCTGCTTCGCGATCTCCACGATCTCGGCCTTGTCCCGGTCGATCAACGGTCGCAGGAGCGGCAGCTCCGCGGCCTCCTCGACCACCGCCAGGTTCGGCAGGGTCTGTGAGGCCACCTGGCCGAGCGAGTCGCCGGTCACGAGCGCCTCCGCTCCCTCGCGGCGGCCGAGCTCGGAGGCCACCTTGACCATGAGCCTCCGCTGCGAGAGCACCTGTAGGCGGCCGGCGCCTGCGGTCGCAAGCCGGCGCTGCGCCGGTCCGAAGGAGACGACGAACATGCGCGAGCCGCCCTGGAAGCGGTCGAGCCGCCCCACCAGCGCATAGGCCTTGTAGATCGACTCGGGCCCCGTGAAGGGCCGCCCTGAGAAGTGCAGGAAGTCGCAGCGCAGCCCGCGCTTCATCATCCGGTAGGCGGCCACGGGCGAGTCGAGGCCGCCCGAGAGCAGCACGAGCGCCCGCCCGCTCGACCCCACCGGCAGCCCGCCGGCGCCGCGCAGCCGCTCGCTCGACACGAGCAGCTCCTTGTGGTCGAGCTCAACGTGCAGCTCGAGGTCGGGGTTCGAGAGGTCGACCTCGAGGCCGAGTCGCACGCGCACGGCCTCGCCGATCACGCGCGAGAGCTCGACCGAGCGCAGGGGGAAGCGCTTGTCGCGGCGCCGCGAGCGCACGGCGAAGGTACGGCCGGGACGCCCCCGCAGTAGCGCCACGGCGGCGTCGGCCCCGGCGGCGGGGTCGCGCTCGCAGCGGATCGCCGGCTGCACGACGCTCACGCCGGGCAGCGCCAGGCAGCGCTCGACGAGGGTGCCCTGCGGCTCTCCACCGGTGACGATGAAGACGCCGCCGCGGTGCCGGATCTCGAGCCGTCCGAGGTCCGCGGTCAGCCGGCGCAGGTTGCGCTCGAGCGCACCCACGAACAGCGGCCGGTTGCGGCCCTTGAGGGCGAGCTCGCCGAACTTGAGCAACACGCAGGGCTCTCCGCGCAGATCCTCCATGAGCGGCTTTGAAAGTAGCGCCGCCGGGCGCCGCAATCTAGTGGTCGCCTCGTCGGAGACCACTAGTCCTCGTCTTCGTACAGCGACTCACGTGCGAGCTCCGCGCCGCGCGCCCCGAAGAGGCGGACCTCCACGTAGTCGCCCGTGTACGCGTCGAGCGAGACGAGCGTGAAGCGATCGTCGATCAGCTCGCACTGGTCGGTCGTGTGCGGCCCGAGCTCGGCGGTCACGGCAGCCCCGTTCGCCACGAGCGAGACGCCCCAGACGAGCGTGATGATCCCGCGCCGCCCCTCGGTGCCGCGCCAATGTCCGATCTCGTGGTCAGAGAGATCGAGCGTCCAGTCCGGGTTCATCGCCGCGGTCTCCTCCGTGAAGTCAGCCTCGGCCTGGAAGTCGGTGGCCTGCGCGCCCTCGTGTTCGCGGGTATAGGAGACGAACCCGAACCACTCGCCGCCGTCCTCGGCGGGAGCCGTCGCCGGGACATACGTGCGCCCCGCCCAGGTGCGGTCGGGGAACCAGGTGATGTCGCCGATGGGGGTCTCGCAGCTGGCGACGAAGTGCTCGGCGAGCGCCTCGCCCCAGCGGCCGTAGGGCAGCGGCTCCTGGGGCGGCTCGGCCGCGAACATCGGAATCTGGCGGGCGACTGGCGGCACGGCGCGGCGGGACGCTACCTGGTGGCGTCGCGAAGCCGCTCCGCCGCGGCCTCGGGCGCCAGCACGTTGAGGTGCACCCCGGTCCCGATCTCGAGCCCGGCCAGCTGGGCGAGCCGCGGCATGATCTCGATCCGCCAGCAGAAGCGCTCGGCGTCGCGCGGGGCGGTGCGCACCCACATGTTCAGCGGCGGCAGCGTGCCGAGCGCGGCGCCGAGGCGGGTGAGCGTCTCGTGCAGCAGCCTGGCGGCGAGCGGGCCGTCGTCGGAGAAGCGCGCCGCCGGGCGCCGGGGCACGATCTGAAGGTGGAAGGGCACGCGCGCGCCGAACGGACAGAGGGCCACCGCCTCGTCGTCGATCGCCACGATGCGCTCGCGCCGGCGAACCTCCTCCTGGAGCAGGTCCTCGAGCAGGTTGCGGCCCTGGGTGCGATCCGAGTACGCCGTGAAGCGCTCGCGTTCGCGTGCCACCTGCGCCGGCACGAACGGGAGCGCGTAGAGCTGCGCATGCGTGTGAGGAAGCGAGGCGCCCGCCTCCTTGCCCTCGTTGACGATGATGTGGACGTAGGCGGAATGCGCGTGCTGGCGCATCCGCTCACGCCACACCGACATCGCGGTCTCGACCTGACCAGGTTCGAGCTCGGCGAGCGAGCTCACCGGGTCGGGCGCGTTCACGATCACCTCGTGCGCCCCGAGGGCCGGCGAGGTGGCGAACAGGTCGGGCTCGCCGCGCCCGCCGGCAAGCGGATCGTCCCCGTCCTCCGGCTCCCCCGGACCGAGCGCGGGGTAGAGGTTGGGAACCACGCGCACCTGCCAGACGCCGTTCTCGCGCAGGGCATAGAGCTCGGGCGGAGTCTGCTCCTCGTGGCCGGCCGCGAACGGATCGGTCTCGCGGTCGATCGGCGCCCGCGGCGCGAACTCGAGGAAGGCGCCCGGCCGCGAGCCGCGCTCTCCGGCCACGATCACCTTCAGCCCGGAGAGCGGGTCGATGCGCAGCTCAGGGCTCAGAGCGGCTTCTCCATCGACACGTGCTCGATTCCCTCCTCCATGAAAGTCGGCCCGCGCTCGCGGTAGCCGCCGCGGAGATAGAGCTGCTTTGCGTAGGTCTGCGCATGCAGCGAGATCGCCTCCGCCCCGGCGCTTCGGGCCACCCGGTCCGCCTCGCGCAGGATCGCACCGGCCACACCGTCGCCACGCCTGTCTGGCTCGACCGCGAGCCGCCCCAGCCTGGCCACGCCGCCGCGGAACAAAAGCCGGCAGGTGCCGATCACGCGGCCGTCGTCGATGGCAACGATGTGCGTCGCCTCGTGGTCGCGCCCGTCGCGATCCGCCTCGACCGACACGCCCTGCTCCTCGATGAACACCCGCGCGCGCAGCTCGAGGGCGGCGGCCAGCTCGTCGTCGGTGATGGCTTCGCGGACCTCCACGGGCGCAAGGTCAGCGAGCGTAGCGCTCGATGTCCTCGGCGAGCTTGTCCTCGGTCGGGTAGCCGCCCTGGTGCACGTAGGCGAGCTCGCCCTTGGAGTCGTAGAAGGCGGTGGCCGGGAAGGCCTGGACCGCGTTGAAGGACGCCGCGACCTCGAGATTCGGGTCCGCGAAGTGCGGGAACCGAACCGGATACTCGGCGAGGAAGTCCTCGGCGTCGCCGCGGTTGTCATTCGAGTTGACGCCCAGGAACACCACCTCGCCCGAGCGCTTGCGTTCCTGGCTCTGGAAGAAGGGGAACTCGAAACGGCAGGGCGCGCACCACGACGCCCACTTGTTCACAACGACCGGCTTTCCGCGCTCCGAGGCGATGCGCTTTTCGAAGGCGTCACGGCCGCCGTCGAGGAAGCGAGCCGGCGCGGCGCTCGTGCTCGGCTGGGTCGACGGTTCGTCGTCCGAGGAACCGCAGGCGGCAAGCGCCAACACGGCTATCAGGGGTGCGAGGCGGCGCACGGCGCGAAGGATGGCAGACCCAATTTCGGTCTCCGTGTGCTGTAATGGATGGTGCCGCCGTCCCCCAAGGACCTGGCAATCTCGCCGCTCGCGGGAAGAGCGGCGAGCACGACGGGCGGCCCCGCTGAGCCTTGACGGCCAGCTCGGCTCGTCCCCTCTTTCAGAGAAGCGCCTAATCCCCTGTGGCTGAAACAAGCTCCGTGGCCTACGCCTCGCCGGTTTCCGGCGACGAACTGAAGCGCGCCGAGGAATTCGCGCGAGAACCCTTCGTGCTCGAAGGGGAGGACAGCTCGACGGCGCTGGCGCGTGGCAGCCCTCGCCGTATTGCGCTCGACGCCGCCCTCGAGGAGATCGGGGAGGGCCGCGACGAGCCTTCGGTCGACTGGCGGCGCCAGTACTCGCTGATGCTCGGCCTGGAGCGCCTGCTCGCGGAGGAGGAGCCCCACCTCGTAGACGGCACGACGCTCTCGGCCCACCAGGTGGACGCGCTCTCCGGCACGCTGATCGCGCTCTCCACCGAGCTCCAGCTGTCTCGCAACGGGCGCCCCGCGAGCCAGGAGGAGCTCCACTCCGGCGAGGTCGAGCTCGAGGGGGACGAGCTGCCGGACGAGGAGCCGCTCGATTGGGATCCGGCCGAGGAGGCCGAGGAGGAGGCCGCCTCCGACGCTCACGTGGACGACCCGGGCGCCACCCGGCGCTTCTGGTTCGAGCACGCAACCGGCGCGGGCAAGACGGTGGCGGCACTCGGCTTCGTCGAGGCCTCGCGCACCGGCGGCATCCTCATCCTCACCCACCGCCGCAATCTCGTAGATCAGTTCCTCGGCGAGCTGCGGGACAGGGGCTACAAGGAGCGGATCTCGCCGCCGCTCTTGAAGAACGGCGCCGGCGAGCCGCCCGCCGGCGGCCCCGTGACCGTCGAGACCTACCAGTGGTTCGTGCGCAACGCGGGCAAGATCTCGAACGCGTACACGATCGTGATCTGCGACGAGGCCCACACGGCGCTCGGCGAGAAGACGAGCGCGGCGATCCGCCAGTGGGTCGGCCCGGTGTTCGTGGGCATGACCGCGACGGGCGCGCTGATCGCCCGCCACGTCACCGATCTCTTTCCCACCCAGACCTCGCGCTTCGACCTCGCGCAGGCCGCGCGCCGAGGGGTGATCGCGCCGCTGCGCTGTGTGCGCATCCCGCCGGGGGTGGGGGTGCGCTCGATCTCCAAGGTGCCGCTGCGGCGCGGCGAGGTGGATCAGGACTTCGACCAGGAAGAGCTGGCCGCCCTGCTCGACCAGACGCCGTTCAACGTCGCGGTGGCCGACCTCTACAAGACCCGCTTCAAGGACCTGCCCGGGGTCGTCTACTCGGCGGGCGTGCGCCACGCCCACAACGTGGCCGAGGCGTTCCGCGAGGCCGGCATGAAGGCCAAGGCGGTCTCCGGTGAGACGCCCAAGCGCGAGCTCACGCGCACCCTCGCCGCCTACGAGCGCGGGGAGATCGATGTGCTGGTCAACGCCCAGCTGCTCGCCGAGGGCTGGAACTCGCCGCGCGCCACCGTGTGCATGCACCTCGCGCCCACGGCGTCCAAGCGCGTCTATCAGCAGCGGGTCGGCCGTGTCACGCGCCGGACCCCGGGCAAGGAGGCCGGCATCGTCGTGGACTTCGTCCACCCGGCCACCCCGAACGACGACCCCGTCGTGACCCTCCACTCGCTGCTCGACCGCGACGTCTACCGCGGCGGTGCCATCGTCGTCGGCCCGGTGCGCCGCGGCCGCGGCAGGCGGCTGCGCGTCGAGCGCCGCGTGGTGCCGGTCACGGCCGAGGAGGAGCGCCGCGCGCAGGTCTTCGAGCGCGAGCTCTGGCGCATGGCCGTCGAGCACCTGACCTGGGGCCAGCAGCAGGCTTGGGCGATGCTCGCCGGCGCGCGGGTGGCATCGAACAACTGGCGCCGGGCGAAGGCGATGCTCCACTTCGACTCGACCGGCGAGCTGCGGCGGCTCTTCCTGATCACCTGCCTGCGCCGCAACCGCAATACCCAGCTGCGCCTGCGCGCGCTCTCGGAGGTCGGCAACCTGCGCGACGCGGAGGCGTTCGACGACGCGGTCGAGATCGTGGCCGGCTGGTCGCGCGACGAGCGCCGCGAGGGTGTGAAGCTGCTGCTGCAGGCGCTCACCGAGAAGCAGATCGGCCGCCGCGACCAGGCGGCGCGCTGGCTCTGGCACCTCGCCGAGTACTCCCGCGAGGTGCACGAGGAGTACGCCGTGCAGCGCTGGCCCGAGACCAAGAGGCTGCTCGGCCTGCTCGTGAACTCGGCCGGCGCCGCGCACGCCCGAAACGCCCGACGGCTGGTGCAGGCAGCGCGCAAGCAGGACCGTCGGCTGTCGGCCGCGCTGTTGGCCGCGGCGCTCGCCCACACGCCCGAGGCGCAGCAGGTGCTGGACGGCGCACGGATGCGGATGGCCCGCAAGCCGAGCGCGCTCGCCCGCGAGCTCCTGCGCAACTTCCCGAAGGGCAAGCGCAAGCGCGGCGGGCGCCGCCGCCGGCGCAAGGGCGGTGGGGATGCGGATGGCGCCGAGGACACGGCGCTTGTGCAGGCGCAGGGGGCGAACGGGGACGCTCAGGAGGCGGACGACACCGCGGCCGAGGGGGACGCCGCCACTGAGCCGAAGGAGCCGGCGACCGACACGTCCGATTCGGACGGGCAGGACGACGCCGAGGAGCGCTCCGCGGCGTAGTCCGGGGCCGCGGAGGGACGCCTTCGCGTCCTTGTCGGCTGATTTAGGGTCGGACCTCGCCCATGTTCGCGTACGACGCCAGCGAGTGGACGGACTTCTTCGTGGCCGGCGCAGGCGCCTCCGCGGCGCTTGCCGGGCTGGTGTTCGTGGCCGTGTCGATCAACGTCGACCGCATCCTGCATTTGCAGGGGCTGCCCGAACGGGCGCTGGCGACCGTCCTGCTGCTACTCAGCGTGGTGCTCGTCTCGCTGCTCGGGCTGATTCCGGGGCAGTCACGCGCCGCGCTCGCAGGCGAGCTGCTCGGCGTGGGCCTGGTCTTCTCGGCGGTGATCCTCGGGCTTACGAGCCGGAGCATGGCCGGTCGCGACGAACATAGGGTGCACGCTCTCAGCCACTGGCTCCTGGTCGGGCTCGGAACGGTCCCCCTGGTGCTGGGCGCCGTAAGCCTGTTCGCCGAGGCGGGTGGCGGGCTCTACTGGGTGGCAGGCGGGATCGTGCTCGCCACGACCGCCGCGGTGGCCAACGCCTGGGTGCTGCTCGTGGAGATCCTGCGCTAGCCGGGCAACGCCGCTCGGGGGCCCACTAGCGATCCGATGCCGATGATCCGGCCGCGATCGTCGATGTCGGTGGCGAACGACCTCGGGCCGGGGCCCGACACCCCTCCGCGTTAGCGTCCGGCGGATGGCGGAGAAGAGCGACTACGGGCTAACGGAGGCGGAGGCGGCGGTGCTGGATGCGGCTACTGGAGACGCGACCGCCGCGGCTGGCGCCGCCGGGGGAGCGATCGGCGGGGCGATCGGCGGTGGAATCGGCGCAGGTCGCGCGGGCGCTGCGGGCGGCGCGGCAGGGGGTCGTAAGGGTGGTGCCTCCGGGGGACGTTTCGGTGCCCGCTTCTTGAAGCCCCAGACGGCCGAGACCACCGTCGAGGTCCCGTGCGACCCGGATACGGCTCGCGAGCGTGCGAGGGCCGCGATCGTGCGCAGCGGGGAAGTGATAGAGGACCCGAACGAGTCTGGCGACGGCTCGGTCTGGGGCGTCGTCGCCTCGGGCGCGATGGACATGGTGCCGGCCCTGGTCCGGGTTCAGGCCGAGGCGTCCGGCCCCGGCAGGGCGCGCGTACACATCCGTGCGACAGGCAAGGAGGGCCTCATCAAGCAGAGGATCGGGGCCAAGGCGGCCGACCGAATCGCCGAGGCGATCTCGCAGGGCCCGTAAACGGCCCTTGACGATCCCGCTTGGAGTTCGCCTCCGGAAGCGCAGCGGCCGCTCAAAGCCGCTTAGCCTGTACGGCCGTGCCGAGCATCGGGGTGCTAGGCGAGGGCCCGCTTCACGCCGCCGTAAAGGCGCTGCTGGCGCAGCCGGGCGACCGCCTCGAGGTGCCGGTGGGCCGGTTCGTGATCGACCTGCTCCGTGCCGACGGCGAGCTCGTCGAGGTCCAGACGGGAGGCTTCGGAGCGCTCGCCGGCAAGCTCGACGCGCTGCTGGACGAGCACCGCATGCGGATCGTGTACCCGGTCGCGGCCGAGCGTCGGATCATCCGGGTCGATGAACACGGCCAGTTGCTCGGGGCGCGCCGGTCGCCGAAGCGTGCGACAGCCGTGGCGGTATTCGACAGGCTTGTCGCGTTTCCGTCACTGCTCACGCATCCGAACCTCACGATCGAGGTCCTACTGCTCCGCGAGGACCACATCCGCGGGCCGCAGCCGAGTACGACCCGCGGGCGCACTCGAGACCCGGGCGAGCGGCGGCTGGTCGACGTCCTTGAGCGGGTCACGCTGTGCACTACGGCCGACATCCTCGCGGTGCTGCCCGGGCTTCCGCGCGAGCCGTTCAGCACCCGCGACCTGGCCGCGGTCCTGCGCTGCAGCACGCTGCTGGCCCAGCGCACGCTCTACTGCCTGCGGACGATCGGGATCGTCGAACCGGCGGGCAAACGCGGCCGGGCCCCGCTTTACGCACTCACGCCCGGTCGCCCGTGAGCAGGTGGACCTCGCCCGCGTCGAGCGTTACGCGACCGCTGCCAGTCGCCACGATCAGCGCCCCGCTCGCGTCGATTCCCTCGGCGGTTCCCTCGCCACCGGTCCAGCGCACCCGCTCGCCGCGGAGCGCGTCGCGCTCCCGCCAGGCGGCCAGGACCGCTTCGTCAGGCGCCTCGAGCCATTCGTCCAGGGAGTCGAGCAGGCTCGCCAGCACCGCCTCCGTCGAGGTCTCGATCCCGTTGAGCCGCAGCGACGTGGCGGTCTCATCCAGCTCGGGGGGAAAGGCCTCGGTCGTCACGTTCAGGCCGATGCCGAGCACCGCCCAGCCCTCCTGCGGGCGTCCCTCGACCAGGATCCCGGCCAGCTTCCGGCGCTCGAGCCAGATGTCGTTGGGCCATTTGATCTGGCAGCGGACGGGCAGCGCCTCGCAGATCGCGACCGCGGCTGCGAGCGGCAGCGTCGCCGGGAGCCGCCGCGTGACGAGCGACATCAGCACCGCCGAGCGGGCCGGCGCCGACCAGCTGCGGCCCTGGCGCCCTCGGCCGGCGCTCTGCTCGTCCGCGGTGACGAGCGTGCCATGCGGCGCGCCCGCGGCCGCGAGCTCCTTCGCGCGCTCGTTCGTCGAGTCCGTGAGGCGGAAGTGGACGCGCGGCGTCCCGATCATCGCGGCCGTAGCCGCACCTCGGCGTCCGGCCGAAGGCCGAGCGTGGAGGCGGCGTCGCCACGGTTGATCGCGACGGCGAGCGTGCGGTAGGCGTCCTCGTACACGAGCAGCTCGCCCGGAGTCACGTCCGCGAAGGTATGGGCGTACTTGGCTAGATAGCGCTCGCCGCCTGTCTCGATCTCGATCGTTTCGCCGAGGGTGATCCCGGTGCCGGCAAGGCCGTCGTGATCGATGTTCAGGCCCGCGTTGCCGAACCGGTCGACCACCAGGGCGTGGGCCACGAGCCCGCCGTCCTCCAGACGGGGCTCTGGAAGCTCGACCATGGTCAGTGAGGCGGGGTCGAGTGGATCGCCCGCGTCGGCCAGCTCGGCCCCTGCCGCCAGGTGAGCGGCCACCGGGGCGAAGATGTCGCGCCCGTGGAAGGTGGCAGAGACCGGCTCGAGCCGGTGTGGCGACCGGGTGATGTCGACCACGAGCTCGACGCCGCCGCAGCGCTGCCAGGCGAGGCTCAGCAGGCCGTTGTCCGGACCCACGAGTATGCGGCCGTCGCCCGTACGAAGGGCCAGGCCGCGGCGCTCCGTTCCCACCTGGGGATCGACCACCGCCACGTGTATCCCGAGCGGCATGTAGGGCAGCGTGTTGCGTAGGACCAGGGCCCCCTGGCGCACCGAATAGCGGCGGATGCCGTGCGTGATGTCGATGATCCGCAGCTCCGGCTCGATGCCGCGCATGACGCCGTGGCAGACGCCGACGAAGTCGTCGTCACGGCCGTAGTCGGTGAGGAGGGTCACGATCACGGCGACGATTCTCTCGCGTCGGCCAGGAGCGCCTCCACCAGGCCGTCGATGTCGTGGCGGGCGGCCTCGACGTGGACGGTCAGCCCGAGCTCGCGCGCCGTCTCGGTCGTGACCGGTCCGATCGACACGATCCGCGCCGCCTCCGGCAGCTCGGCCCCCGCCTCGAGGAAGAAGCGCACGGTGGAGCTCGACGTGAAGGTCACGTAGGTGGCGCGCGCCAGCCGCTCACGCTGCCGAGCGGCGAGCGGTTCGGCCAGCGTCTCGTACAGGGCGACGTCGTCGACCTCGGCTCCGCGTTCGCGGAGCGCGTCGGGCAGCACCGGCCGGGCCCCGGCGGCGCGGGCGACCAGCACACGCCGCCCGTCCACGCTCAGCGGGCCGAGCGCCTCGACGAGACCCTCCGCCACGAAGCGCTCGGGCACGATGTCCGCCCGTACGCCGCGGCGCTCGAGCTCCGCCGCCGTGCCTGGCCCGATGGCGGCCACGGCCCCGCCCAGGGCGCGCGCGTCGCGGCCAGCCGCGGCCAGCGCGTCGAACAGCAGTCGCACGCCGTTGGGGCTCGTGAGGCAGACGAGCGCGTAATCGCTGATGCGAGCCACGACCTCGAGGAGGGCGCCGTCTAGCGGCCGCGGCTCGATGCGGATCGCCGGCGCCTCGACCACCTCCGCGCCCAGTTCCGTCAGCCGGGCGGCGAGCTCGCTCGCCTGCGCGCGGGCGCGGGTGACCGCCACCACTTGGCCGTAGAGGGGCCGTGCCTCGAGCCAGGCGAGCGCGTCGTGCAGGCGGGCCACCGGGCCTACGACGGTGATCGCGGGCGGTCGGATAGCCTCCGCGGCCGCGCGCGCCGCGATCCCCGAGAGCGTGTCTACCAGCGTCCGCTGGCCCGGCTCCGTGGCACGCTCCACGATCGCGGCCGCCTCGCCCGGGTCGCGTCCCGCGGCGACGAGCCGCTCGGCGATCAGGGGCAGGTTCTTGACGCCCATGTAGAGCACGAGCGTGCCGGGAAAGCGGGCGAGCGCGTCCCAGTCGAGCACCAGCTCATGCTTGTCCGGATCCTCGTGCCCGGTGACGAATGCCACCGCCGAGGCCGCGTCGCGATGTGTCACGGGGATGCCGGCGTATGCCGGCGCGGCCACCCCGGCGGTCACCCCCGGCACGACCTCGAACCGGAGCCCGGCCTCGGCCAGCGCCTCGGCCTCCTCACCGCCGCGCCCGAAGACGAACGGATCCCCTCCCTTCAGTCGCACAACGCGCTTGCCCGCGCGTGTGAGCTCGATGAGCAGTGAGTTGATCTCGTCCTGCGCGAGCGCGGGCGCGCCCGGCTCCTTGCCCACGTAGCGGAGCTCGGCGTCAGGGCGGGCCCCGTCGAGGGCGCCCGGAGGGATCAGCCGGTCGTAGAGGATCGCGTCCGCCATGGCGATCAGCTCGAACGAGCGGCGCGTCATCAAGCCCGGGTCGCCGGGCCCGGCGCCGACCAGATACGCGATGCCGCCGCTCACGGGCGCGAACGCTATCCGTGAGCGCGCCGGCCCGGCGCGGGTTCCTACTGCTCGATCACCGACAACACGTTGCCCGCGGGATCCCTGAACCAGGCGATCAGCGGGCCCCCGCCGCGGAAGATGCCCTTCTCGTCGGTCTCGACCTCGGTGCCCTCGTAGCGCTCGAACTCGACGCCGCGCTCAGTCAGCTCGTCAACGGCCCGCTCGACGTCATCCACCGGGAAGTTGAGGATCGTGAACTCGGCTGGCTTGTGGTCTGGCTTGGGGTAGACGAGCGTCCCCCGGTCGCCGGCGATGTGGAGTGTCAGCAGCCCGTTCTCCTCGGACACCTCCAAGCCGAGGGTGTCCCCGTAGAACTCCTTCGCGCGCGGGATGTCGTCAACCGAGAAGCCGCTGAAGGCCTTGGTGTCACGGAACATTCGCTTTCCTCCTGTCTGGTTTCGCCTTTGAGACCGGCTCCGGACGGCGAATTAATCGGGCGCGAGCTCAGTCGAGCCGGTCCGGCAGGCCAAAGCGGCCGAAGTACGCGAGAGTGCGCTCCGGGTCGAGGGGCTGGTCCGGGAAGCGGGCGTAGTACTCGGGATCCGTTCCTTCGATGCTGCGATTGAGGAAGGAGGTGACGTCGCTGATCTTGTCCCCGTCGAAGCTCAGCACGTTGAGCCCGAACGGGAGGTAGGCCTGCTGATCGTCATTCCACTCGTAGGCGGCGAAGGCCGGTTGCCCGTTCGCGTGCGCGGGAATGTGGCGCCAGCGCCACTCGCCCGACAGCGGGCCGAGGCGCAGGAAGCCGGGAAGGTCGGCGCCCCGGTACCAGGACGCGAGCGGCGGCATCGACCAGGCGGCGTCCTTGGCGAGCATCGAGACGACGGTGTTGATGTCGTCCTTCTGCATGGCGTCCATGAATCGCTCGACGATCGTGCGCAGCCGCTTGTCGCCGAGCGACCGGATCGTTGCCTGCTGGCTCTGCTCGGGCACCCGTTCCTCGACGGCCTGACGCGCGCGCTGCAGTGCGCTGTTGACCGAGGCGGGCGTGGAGTCGAGGGACTCGGCGGTCTCATTGGCGGAGAAGCCCAAGACCTCGCGCAGGATCAGGGCCGCGCGCTGACGGGGCGGCAGGTGCTGGAGCGCCGCGACAAAGGCAAGCTCGACGCCCTCGCGCCGCTCGTAGCGGGCCTCGGGGGCCGCGTAGCCATCCTCCATGCCGAGCTTGTCGTCCGGGTACGGCTCCACCCACACCGACTCGACGACCGGCGCGCCCGCCGTCTGCTGCGGATCGGTCGAGGGCCCGTAGTCGATCGGCAGCACGCGCTTGGGCCGCCGCCCGATCATGTCGAGACACACGTTGGTCGCGATCTTGTAGAGCCAGGCACGCAGAGAATGGCGCGGCTCGAAACGCGGCAGCGCGCGCCACGCCCGCAGCAGCGCGTCCTGCACGGCGTCCTCGGCGTCATGCACCGAGCCGAGCATCCGATAGCAGTGCGCGTGCAGCTCGCCGCGATGTGGCTCGACCAGGTCCCGGAAGGCGCCCTCGTTCCCGTCGCGCGCCGCCTCGAGCAGCTCTCTCTCACGAGCATTTACGGCCGTCCCCGTGGTGCTCATGACCACCAGGGTAGATGCCCCTGGGCTCAGAGGACCGGCGGCAGCCCGAGCTGGGGGAACAGGTCGGGCGGGAACGTGATGACCTCCGCGATCGCGTCGCCCTCGATCCGGAGTACGTCGAGGGCGAGTTGCCTGTATTCGGTCTGTCCGGGGCCCTTCAGGTAGCACGCCACCGCCGGCTGCATGTTGACCCCGGTGACGATCCCGCGCATGTGGCCGAATTTCTCGGTGTCGAACCCCTCCGCCCAGGCGCGGACGACGTTTTCGCGCCCGACGTAGAGCTCGGGCTGCGGGGGCATCGCGAAGCGCAGGTCCTCACGCATGATCGCGACGAGTGCGTCCGCATCGGCCTCCTCGGTCGCTTCGACATAGCGCTGGAGGAGCTCGCGCTCGCGCGGGCTCGGACTCGAGCCCGTCGCCCAGTCGAGCCGGCGCTCCGGGAGGTACTGCTGCAGCCCTGCCCGGGCGCGCTGGAGCGCGCTGTTTACGGACGCGACGCTCGTTCCGAGCAACTCGGCGCTGTCCTTCGCCGACCAGCCGAGGACGTCGCGCAGGATCAGCACCGAGCGCTGGTTCGCGGTCAGGCGCTGGATTGCGACGATGAAGGCGAGCTCGATCGTTTCCTTTGAGACGACGACAGCCTCCGGCTCGGTGTCGGAGGCGGGAATGCCCTCGAGCAGCCGGTCCGGATAGGGCTGCAGCCACATGACCTCGAAGGGCGGCTGCCCGCCGCTGCCGGGCTCCATCGCCGCGGCGCGAGGCCGCGGCCGGCGCTTGAGAGCGTCGAGGCAGGCGTTCGTCGCGATCCCGTACAGCCACGCCCTGAACGACGCCTCGCCCCGGAAGGTCGCGCGCTTTCGCCACGCGCGCAGGAGCGTCTCCTGCGTCAGATCCTCCGAATCCTCGAACGATCCGAGCATCCGGTAACAGTGGACCTGCAGCTCGCGCCGGTAGCGCTCGGCGAGCGCCGCGAACGCGGACTCGTCGCCGGCCTTTGTCGCGGCGGCCACCGCGCCCAGCTCGTTGCGGGTGGCTTCGGCAGTCGTCATCGCACGGTTCTCCTCTTCGGGGGTGTAATCGCTGTGACGACGCCTCGGCGAAAAACTCATCGCGGGGCCGCCAGCTCGGCCGCCGCGAGCAGCTCGCCCGCTCCCGCCGCGCGCAGGCGCCCGGCGACCGCGGTGCCCAGCTGCGCCGGCTCTGCGGCCGGGCCCTCGAGCGAGTCCCTGATCCAGTGCGACCCGTCGGGCAGGCCGACGAACGCGGTCAGCCGCAGCGCCTCGCCGGTCCCCTCCGCGTGGGCGCCCACGGGCGTATGACAGGTGGCGTCCAGCGCGCCGACGAGGGCGCGCTCCGCCGTCAGGCTGGAGAGGGCGTTCAGGTCCGTCACGGCGGACGCCGCACGAGCGGCGGACTCGTCGCCGGCGCGGCCCTCGAGCGCAAGACATCCCTGACCCGCGGCGGGCACGAGCTCCGCGAGCGGGACGCCGCGGTCCGCCCGTCCCAGCCGCGCCAGCCCGGCGCAGGCGAGCACGATCGCGTCGTACGCGCCTTCCTCCAGGCGGCGAAGGCGGGTGTCGACGTTCCCGCGCAGCTCGCCGATCCGGAGCTCGGGCCGCAGCGCGAGCAGCGCGGCGCGCCGGCGCAGGCTTGCCGTGCCGACCAGGGCACCCTCGCTCAGCTCGTCCAGCGAAGCCGCGCCGCAGAGTGCGTCGCGCGCGTCCGCCCGCTCGGGCACGCCCACGATCGCCAGGCCCTGCGGGAGCTCGCCGGGCACGTCCTTGGCCGAATGGACGGCGAGGTCGATCTCGCCCGCGAGCAGCGCCTCCTCGATCTCCTTGACGAAGCGGGTCTTGTCGGCGATCTCCGGCGCGCCGTCGCGGCGCTCGTCGCCCGAGGTCCTGATCGGAACCAGCTCGACCTCACCCTCGAGCCGCTCCGCCACCCAGCGCGCCTGCGCCAGCGCGAGCGCGCTTCCGCGCGTCCCCAGGCGAATCGTCACCGGCCGCGGCTGCGGCGGGCGGCGTCCAGCCGGGTGACGGCGGCCGGCGCCTCGTCGTGCGGCGCCAACGCCGCCTCGAGCCCGAAGAGCTCGTGCAGTGCGTTCACGTAGCGGTATGAGGCTCCCTCGCCGACCGACCCCTTCAGCCGCAGCGTCGGCTCGTGAAGGAGCCGGTTGACCACGGCCCGTGCCATCACCGCGAGCCGTTCGCGGTCGGCCTCGGTGAGGGATTCCCAGGCGCTCTCGTTCTCGCGCAGGACCTGCTCGACGATCTCGTCCCCACGACGGCGCAGCGCCGAGATCGTCGGCACCACGTCGAGCGCCGACAGCCAGCTCCGGAAGCGCTCCACGTCCTCGCGCACGAGCGCGCGCGCCTCCTCGGCCTCGCCCTCGCGCACGCTGAGGTTGCGCGCCACCGCCCGCTGGAGGTCGTCCATGTCGTAGAGCGCGATGCCCGGGCAATCGCGCACGCCGGGGTCGATGTCGCGCGGCACGGCGAGATCGAGCAGCACCAACGGCCGGCCTGTGCGTGACACGGCCACGGCCTCGAGCTCCTCGCGGCCGACGATCTGGTGCGGGGCGCCGGTCGAGCTGATCACGATGTCGGCGTTCTCGAGCTCGCCCGGCATGTCGTCGAACGAGAGGGCGCGGCCGCCGAAGCGCTGTGCGAGTCCGAGCGCGCGGTCGTACCGGCGGTTCGCGACGAACAGCGTCTCCACGCCGCGGTCGCTGAGCGCGCGCGCCGTCAGCTCGGCGTTTTCGCCCGCGCCGATCACGAGCACCCGCTTGGCAGTGAGGTCGCCGAGGAAGTCGACCGCCAGCTGCACGGCGACGGACGACACCGACACGCTCGAGCGCGCCACGCCGGTCTCGCTGCGAACGCGCTTGCCGGCCGCCAGCGCGTCCCGAAAGAGGCGGTTCGAGACCGGCCCGGTCACGCCCTCGACGAGCGCCAGCTCGTAGGCGCGCTTGACCTGACCCTGCACCTCGGTCTCGCCGATGATCATCGAGTCGAGGCCCGCTGTGACGGCGAAAAGGTGCTCGACCGCCTCGGTGGCCCGCAGCGAATAGATCGCCCCGAGCAGCTCGGTCAAGCGCAACCCCGCTTGGTGCGACAGGATCCCGAGCGCCGCGTTCTCGGCCTCGACCGGGTCGGCCGCGACCATGTAGAGCTCCGTGCGGTTGCAGGTGGAGATCGCGACCGCCTCGTGAACGGCATCGTGGTCGACGAGCTCTCCGAGCACGCGCGAGGCGCGCCCTTCCGGCAGCGCCAGCTTCTCCCGCAGCGGCAGCGGCGCGGTCTTGTGGTTGGCTCCGAGCGCCAGCAGCTCGGCGGTCACCGGTCGTCCTCCGACACCAGCTCCGAGATCTCGCGCTCGATGCGCGCGATCTTCGTGCCGATGATCGCCACGTAGACGAGGATCAGCGCGACGAACACGACGTACGCGCCGGCCACGTACTTGCCGGCTTCGTCAAGCGGCAACGCGGGCACGTTTCCTCAGCTTCTTCAGTTGCATGGATGCGTTCTTGGCGGTCAACTCGAGCTTCCAGAGAGTGACAAACAGGAGGGTCATTCCGAGCAGCGCCACGAGAAATGTCAGCCGCATCTCGCCGGGCAGGTTGCCGCCCGTCTGCGAGAGGACCCGCGGGTGGGTGTAGGACTCCGCCAGCCGCACTGCGATGAAGTTAAGCGGCACGAACGCGCCGGCGGCGATCGCGAACACCGACGAGTAGCGCGCCTGGCGGTCCGGGTCCTCGATCGAGAAGCGCAGCGGGTAGTAGACGCAGTAGAGGAGGAAGACCACGAGGAAGGAGACGAGCACGGGCTCGTCCCACACCCACCAGTGGCCCCACGACGCCTTGGCCCAGATCGCGCCTGTCACGAGCACGCCGACGCCCAGGATGATCGACAGGTGGATCGCGACGTAGGAGCGCATGTCCCACGAGCGGTCGCCGCCGCGCAGATGCTTGATCGCCATCACGCCGCCCGCGATCCAGCCGCCCAATGCCACGATCGCCATCGGCACGTGGACGTAGAAGATCTTCTGGACGAAGCCCTGGTCGGCGTCGAGCGGCGCGTAGAAGAAGACGAGGGCGAATGCCGTCGTGAGAGTCACGGCGGTGGCCCAGGCCAGCGGAGCGAAGCCCTTCGAATACATCAGTCCTCGAGCAGGTAATCGAAGACAGCGACTGAGACCAGCACGAAGACCACATCGTAAAGCGTGAGCAGCCCCAGCCAGCGTGCGAGGTCCTCGGGACCGGCGACCGGGCGGAACAGCGGCTCGGTTGCCTGTGCGCAGGCGATCAGGAGCGGCACGAGCAGGGGCAGCAGGAGCAGCGGCACGATCAGCTCCCGTGCCCGCGTCTCCGCGGCGAGCGCGGACACGAGCGCTCCCACCGCCGCGACCCCCAGATTGCCGAGCGCGAGGATCGCGAGCAGCTCGGGCAGAGCACCGTCCAGGCCCGGTCCGAGCAGGAACAGCGCGAAGGCGGGCACCGCCACGAGCTCGACCGCGCAAAGGAAGATGAACAGCGCCGCCGCCTTCGCCACGAACAGCGCCGTGCGGTCGACCGGCGCCAGCAAGAGTCCCTCGATCCCGCCCTGCTCCCGCTCCGCGGCGAACAGGCGCGACACGCCGATCACGGCGGCCAGCAGCACCGTCACCCAGAGCACGCCCGCCGCGAGCTCCCCGTCGAGCGTGTCGCGGTCCAGCCCGAAGTGGAACATCACGTACACGGTGACCGTGAACAGCGTCATCGCGGGCACGGATTCCTTTGTGCGCCACTCGATACGCAGGTCCTTGCGCAGAATCGCCCGCGCCGCGGCGATCACCGGTAGAGCTCCCGGTCCGCCGCGGCGGGCCGGCCGCCCTTGAGCCCGAGCGCCAGGTCGGATTCCGCGAGCGCGCCCTCCACGTCGTGGCTCACCAGCACCCTCGTGCGCCCGGATTCCCTGCCGATCAGGGGCTCGAGCCGCTCGGCTGCGGCCGGATCGAGGTTCGCCCGCGGCTCGTCGAGCAACAGGAGCTCGGGGTCGTGGAGAACGGTGCGGGCCACCGCCAGACGCTGCACCATGCCCCGTGAGAGGTCGCGCACGGGCTCGTCGGCGCGCCGTTCCATGTCCACCGCGGCCAGCAGCGCCTCGATCCGCTCGCTCCCCACGTCGTGCAGCGCGGCGTGGTAGGCGAGGTTCTCGCGTCCGCTCAGCTCTCGGTAGAGGAGGGGCTCGTGCCCGAGGTAGCCGACCTTGCCCGGCACCTTCCAGCGCTCCCGCGGCAGCTCCGCGCCGAGCACGCGCGCCGTCCCGGCATGCGGCCGCAGGAGGCCGGCCAGCACACGCAGGAGCGTGGTCTTCCCGGCTCCGTTCGCGCCGAGCACCGCGAGCGTGGCCCCGCGCGGCACGCTCACCGTCACCCCGGCGAGAGCGAGCCGCTCGCCGTAACGGCGCTCGAGACCGTCGAGCTCGATCGCCGGCTCCATGGCGGCGAAGCCTATGCTGAGCCCGTGCCGCGTCTCGTGGGGATCAACCACGTCGTGCTCGAGGTGAGCGACCTCGACGACGCACTCGAGTTCTACGGGCGCCTGTTCGACATCGAGCTGCGCGGCCGCGTCCCGGGAATGGCCTTCATCGACATGGGCGACCAGTTCCTCGTGCTGAGCGAGGGGCGGTTGCAGGCGCCCGACGACGAGCGCCACTTCGGCCTGGTCGTGGACGACCGCGACGAGACCCGGCGCCTGCTCGAGCAGGCGGGTGCGGAGATTCTCCCGGGCCGAGGTCTCGACTTCCGCGACCCGTGGGGGAATCACGTCCAGGTCGTGCAGTACTCGGACATCCAGTTCTCGAAGACTCCGGCGGTGCTGCGCGGGATGGGCTTGGACGGGCTCGGTAAGTCCGAGGGGGCGCTTCGCGAGCTGCGCTCGAAGGGCCTCGACTAGAGGCCGTCAGGCGGCAGCCAGCGCGCCGGTGCGCCGTGCGAGGAACTCCGCTCGGAGCTCGTGCGGGCGATCGCTCGTCACCGCGTCGAGGGCGATCCCCAGGAGAGGCTCGAGGAGGGCGGCGTGGTTGACCGTCCCGGTGGTTACGCTGAGGCCACGGGCAAGGAGCGGCTCGATCAAGGCAGGGGTGACGAGGAAGTGCTCGATGCAGACTCCATGCAGCCCTGCGCCCTCCGCCCAGGCGGCGAGCGGCTCGACCGGGCAGTCCGCGCAAAGCACGAGCCGGGCTCGGAAGCCACAGGCGGCGGCGAGCTCGCAGGCGCCCGACCAGAAGCTGATGACCTCGATCCGGTCGCGCGCCGGATCGTTGCGGAGCCCATCGCAGAGGACGAGCGCCGTCCGCCGGGCGAGCGCCGCGTCGGCGTGCGCCTTGACCTCGAGCTGGAGGGTCGTGTCCCGCGGGGCGCGGCGCAGCAGCTCCTCGAGTAGCAGCGGCCGCTCGTGGCTCGGCGTCCCGTCGGCGTGGCGCAACCGCCCGGCGCAGATCTCGGCCGCCGTGCGCTCGTGCGCCCAGCCGCGAAGTGTCGTGCCCGTCTCGAGGAGCGGGTCGTGCAGCAGGACGAGCTCGCCGTCGGCGGTGAGGCAGCAATCAGTCTCGAGCCCGCCCAGCGGGCCCTCGAGCGCGCGCGCAAGCGCCGCGCCGGAGGAGTCCGGCCCGTAGGCGCGGCCGAGCCGGTGTGCGTAGAGCGGCGGCAGCATCCGCAGCCAGAGTCGCCGCAGGCGGCCCTTTCCCGGTTACCGGCCCGGAACCGTCGAGTAAAAACGCCGTGAACGCGGCCGGCGCCGTCAGCCCGTCAGGCGGGCGAGGACCCGGGGGTGGCCGTCCACCTCGACCTCGCTGAGGCCCTCGGACCGCTCGAAGCCGGCCGCGCGGGCGAGCCCGGCGAGGCCGGCCTGCGCGAAGCCCCAGTACACGAAGAAGTCGCCGGCGTAGACCTGGCCGGGGTCGAGCGGCCGGACCTCGGCGCCGTCGCGATCCTTGGAGGGAACTCCATATGTCTCGACGAGGACGGTTCCACCCCGAACCGTGCGCTCGCGCAGCACGCGCAGCAGGGCGAGTGGATCCTCTACCCGGTGCAGGATCCCGAAGCAGTAGATGAAGTCGAATGCCTCGTCGAGGCGGTTGATCTCGAGGGCGTCGAGGTGCCGGTACTCGACGGTCGAACCCAGCAGTTGGTGGATCGCCTGGAAGCCTTCCCCGCCCTCGAGCTCGATTCCCCAGCGAGCAGCCACCCAGTCCCGGTATTGCTCGTTGTCGATCGCCACGACCCGGGCCGCGCCGCGGTGCTCGGCAAGAAAGGCGTAGAAGCCGTCGAACGTGCCCACGTCGAGGACGCTCTGGCCCTGGAACTCGACGGGCAGCGCCGGCACCCGGTAGCGATGATCGCGCGCGGCACCGGGCGTGTAGACCCCGTGAGCGCGGTTCAGCGCGAAGGTGTGGAACCAGAACGGCACCGAGTCGCGCACCGAGACCGCGACCTCGGGATCCGCCTCGATCGGCAGCAGATCTGCGACTTCACGCTCGGCATCCGTGACCGGGAACTGGCCCAGTAACACCTCGTTCACATTTCCCAGCGTACCGCCAGGGGTGTGCGCCGGGTGAGGACTGCGGGCCGCCGCGGCCGCCGGAGTCCTCTGGTCCCGTCGGAATCTTTTTCCAGCCGATCCGTCGAGGAGGGCATGAGAGCTGTGCAGACCGACGGTCAATCCATCTATCGAGGCTCGCTGCCGGCGCCGCGGGTCGACGCGCCGCCGGTGGTGGCAGCACTGCGCCACGCCGTCGCCGAGCCCGGGCGGCCGGCGATCGTTGACGACGCGACTGGTGAATCCTTCTCACGGGCCGAGCTCGTGCGCCTCTCGGCGGAGCTCGCCGCCGGCCTCCGCGAGCGGCGCGTGGGCCGTGGCGACGTGGTGGCGGTGGTGATGCCGAACGGCGCCTGGTGGCCGGTGGTGGCGCTCGCCGTCTGGCGCGCGGGAGCGGTGCTCGCGCCGCTCAGCACGCTGTGGACCGCCGGAGAGCTGGTGCGAGCGTTCGGGCTGGTCCGTCCTCGCCTGGTGGTGGCTTCGCGGCCGGACGCGCAACGTGTGCGGGACGCGCTCTCCACGGCCGGGATCGCCGCCGACGTGGTCATCCACGACGAGGGCGAAGGCACGCCGCTGGGGCGGCTCCTGGCGGCGGGCGCCGACCCGTTCGCCGAGCCCCGGCCGGCGCCGAGCGACCTCGCCGCCCTGCTCTTCTCGAGCGGCACAGGCGGGCTGCCCAAGGCTGTGCGCGTCACCCACGGCAACTTCTCCGCCGTGTCGGCACAGGTCACGCCGGGGCTGGGCATTGACAGGGACTCGGTGGTCCTCGCGGGCGCTCCCTTCTTCCACATAATGGGCCTGGGAGTGGCACTCTGCGCTCCGCTCGCGGCCGGCGCCGAGATCGTGACCCCGCCGGGCCCGGAAACCGGTGCGAGCCTGGAGCTGATCGCCCGCCGGCGGGTTTCCGTGGCGATCGTTCCACCGCCCTTCCTGAGCCAGGTCGCGGCCGCTCCGGTTCCCGAGCGCCCCGACAGCCTCGAAGTGGTGCGCACGGGCGGTGCGCACGTGCCTCCGGAGCTCCGGCAACGGGTGGCCGAGCGCCTCGGGTGCGCGGTTCGCGTGGGCTATGGCATGACCGAGGCCGGCGTGATCGGTGCACCGCTCGATCGTCCGAGCGAGCCCGAAGCGGCGGGATGGCTGGCCGCTGGGACGGAGGCCCGTCTTGTGAATCCCGAGACCGGCCTCGACGCGGCGCCGGGGCACGAGGGCGAGCTGTGGGTCCGGGGCCCGCAGGTCATGGACGGCTACCTCGAGGACCCCAAGGCCACCGCCGAAGCGATCACCGCGGGTGGATGGCTACGCACGGGCGACCTCATCCGGATCCGTGACGACGGCCAGCTCGTGATCCGCGACCGCATCAAAGAGCTGATCAAGGTCAGGGGGGCGTCCGTCGCGCCCGCCGAGGTCGAGCTGGTGCTCCGGCGACACCGCGCGGTTGGCGATGCCGCCGTGGTCGGCAGCCCCCATCGGGACTACGGCGAGGTGCCGGTGGCCTACGTGGTCCTCCAGGAGTCCGCCAGTCCCGAGGAGCTCATTTCCTTCTCGGCCGCTCACCTGCTCCGTACAAGCTTCCCAGCACCGTTCGCATCGTCGAGGAGCTGCCGCGGATGCCGACCGGCAAGCTCCTCCGGGCCGCGCTCCGCCGCCGCGAGCGTCTCGCCGCACGATGACCGAGGCGGCTCGCAAGCGCTGGACGCTCGTGACTGTGAACGTCGCGACGTTCATGTTGCTGCTCGACATCACGGTGGTGAACACCGCGCTGCCGGCGATCGAGCAGGATCTCGGCGCGAGCTTCACCGAGCTCCAGTGGGTGATCGACGCGTACACGCTCACGCTGGCGGCGCTCGTCCTCACCGCCGGGTCGCTTGCCGACCGCTTCGGGCGCCGGCGGCTGTTCGCGCTCGGCCTCGGAGTGTTCTCGCTCTCATCACTCCTCGCGGGATTGGCGCCGGATCCGACCTTCCTGAACCTGGCCCGGGCGGTTCAGGGTGTGGGCGCTGCGGTCCTGGTCACGGTCTCGCTCGCCCTGATCGCGCACGAGCTTCCGCCGGCCGCGAGCGCGGGCGCGCCATGGCACTGTTCGGCGCGACGATCGGCGTGCCGGTGGCGATCGGCCCGCTGGTGGGCGGCGCGCTGACCGACCCGCTCGGCTGGGAATCGATCTTCCTGATCAACGTTCCGATCGGCGCGGCGGCGGTCGTCGTTACCCGCCTGCGCCTGCGGGAGTCGCGGGATCCGAACGCGTCGCGCGTCGACTGGCTGGCGCTGCTGACCTTCAGCGGGGCGTTGTTCCTGCTCGTGCTCGCCCTGTTCAGAGGAAACGACGAGGGTTGGGGCAGCGCGCCCATCGCCTCATTGCTCGCCGGCGCCGGTGTGTTGCTCGCGGCCTTCGTCGCCGTCGAGCTCCGGGTGCGGGCGCCGATGCTGCCGCTCGAACTGTTCAGGTGGCCCGCCTTCACGGGCGTACAGCTGGCGGCCTTCGCGGTCTCCGCCTCGATGTTCGCCCTTCCTCTATCTGACGCTCTACCTGCAGAACTTCCTCGGCCACTCGCCGCTCGAGGCGGGCGTCCGGTACCTGCCGATCACCGTCACAGTCTTCCTTGTCGCCCCGATCGCCGGGGCCTGCTTCCCCGAGTGCCCGCTCGGTTGCTGATGTCCGCCGGCCTCGCGCTGGCCGCTGTGGGCATGCTCGCCATGTCCGGGCTCGATGCCGACTCGGACTGGACCGCGTTGCTGCCCGGCTTCCTGCTCGCCGGCGCCGGCGTAGGGCTGCTCAACCCCGTGATTGCCGACGTGGCGATGAGCGTCGTACCCAAGGAGCGCAGCGGCATGGCCGCCGGAATCAACGACACCTTCCGTCAGGTCGGCGTGGCGGTGGGCATCGCCGCGTGGGGTGCGATCCTCCTCGGGCGCGGCGCAGGCCACGCCTCGGAGCTCGGTGCCGAAGGTTCGCGGGAGCTCATCGAGGCCGGGTCGTCGGGGAACCTCGACGCCGCGCTTGCGGGCGTGCCGCCGGCCGAGCGGGAAGCGCTCGCCGCCGCCGCTCGCGAAGGCTTCCTCGCGGGGTTGAACGACGTCCTTGTGCTGGGCGCCGGGCTAGCGCTGGCGGGCGCCGTGCTCACGCTTTGGCTCATAGGTGAGCGCGAGATCGAGCGCGAGCCGGACGCTGGGCTCAGGCGCCGGCCTGCGCAGCCGGCTGCTCGACGGGCCGTCCGTTGGCGGTCAGGATGACGTCGATGTTGTCGCGGGTGGCGTTGGAGTATGGGCAGACCTTGTGGGCCGCGGCGACGATCGCAGCGGCCTGCTCCGGGTCGTCGATTTGGGGCAGCGTCACGTGGAGCTCCGCGGACAGCTTGAAGCCGCGCTCCTCGGTGGGGTGGAGACTCACGCGGCTGTCAATCGACACGTCGCTCACCTCGGCCCTCTCGCGCCGGGCAACGGCGCCGAGCGCGCCCTCGAAGCAGGCGGCGAAGCCGACCGCGAACAGCTGCTCGGGATTGGTGCCCTCGCCGTCACCTCCCATCTCCTTCGGCAGCCGCAGGTTGACCTCGAGCTTGCCGTCGTTGGTCCGGCCGTGTCCGTCGGCGCGCCCGCCGGTGACCGTTGCTTCCGCGGTGTAAAGCACCCGAGCCATTCAGCCTCCCGGTCCTCGTTGACGAGCCCGAGGCTATCGCGGCCGCGCCTAGGCGCCGCGCTCGAGCGTCGCTGCCGCGTGGTCGAGCGTGGGCTCGACCAGTGGCCAGGACTGCTCGATCGCCTTCGGGTTGCCCGGGAAATTCAGGATCAGCGTGCGCCCACGGACGCCGGAGACGCCGCGGGTGAGGATCCCGAGCGGCGTATGGCGGCGGGAGTCGGCTCGGATCGCTTCGGCGTAGCCCGGGGCCTCGCGCTCGATCACGTCGCGGGTTGCCTCGGGGGTCACGTCGTCGATCGTCAGCCCCGTGCCGCCGGTCGTGAACACAAAGCGGACGCCCTCCTGGTCGGCTAGCCGCTTGAGGGCACCGACGATGGCCTCCCTGTCATCCGAGACCGTCTCGTGTGCCACCTCGAGCCCCGCCGCCTCGCATAGCCGCACGAGGGCCGGCCCGGACACGTCCTCGCCCTCCCCGCGTGCGAGCGATGTCGAGACAGTGAGCACCGCGGCCCGCACCGCTCAGGCCGCCGCTGCGCGCGCCTCGTCGACGGTGAGGAACTCCTCCATCCCGACCACCCGGTCGTCCACGGTTCGCCAGAAGTGGACCTCGTCGCGCTCGACCTCCGCGCCGCTCGCCGCGCCGCGGACGCGGTGGCGGACAACGAAGATCGCACCGGCTGGCCCGAGGTCGATCACCTCGCGGACGGTCGTGTGGAGCTGGTCGAAGGTCCTGAACAGGTCCTCGATGTAGCCGAGCGCGCTCTCCATGCCGACCCGCGTGGCCGCCTCGGGCATGTCCGGGGCATTGCGCCACTCATGCTCCGGGTACTCCTCGGCGAACCGCTGCAGGGTCGCGAGGTCCTTCCGGCCCATCGCCTCGTAGACCTGGTGAACGCGCTCCAAGTTCTCGGGACTCACGGCTCGCGCCTCCAGTCGTGGCGGCCACCAGACTTCTCGAGCAGCACGATCTCGGCGATCTCGACGCCGCGCTCGAGGCCCTTGACCATGTCGTAGACGGTGAGCGCTGCCACGGCGGCCGCCGTCATCGCCTCCATCTCGACACCGGTTTGGGCGCTCGTCCGCGCCTCCGCTTCGATCTCGACCCGCCCCTCGCCCACCTCGATCCGCACGTCCACGAACGAGAGCGGCAGCGGGTGGCAGAGCGGGACGAGCTCGGCCGTGCGCTTGGCAGCCTGGATGCCGGCGATGCGGGCGGTCGACAGCACGTCCCCCTTCGGCGCGTCGCCGCGCGCCACGGCCGCGGCGGTCTCGGCCGACATGCGCACGAGCGAGCGCGCGACCGCGCGCCGGTCCGTGACCTCCTTGGCGCCCACGTCCACCATCCGGGCGCGCCCGGCCTCGTCGATGTGTGTCAGCTCGTCAGGCAGGGGCGTGGCTGCGCTGGGCCGCGGCGATCAGGTCGCGCACGGCGGACTCGTCGCCCCGGCGGAGCAGCTCCACCGGGTCCGGCTCGCCGTTGACTATCGACTCGAAGAACTCCTTGCGGTCCTGGTAGGTCGGAAGCGTTGCCTTGGCCCAGCCGCGCACGTCGTTGAGCAGCACAGCGAGCCGGGCGTAGGGCTCGCCGTACTCGTCGGCGATCTCGTTGCGAATGCGCTTGGCGAGCGCGGGGGAGGCGCCGGCCGTGGAGATCGCGATCGCGAGCGGACCGCTGCGCACGATCGCCGGCAGGATGAAGTTGCAGAGCGGCGGCACGTCCACCACGTTGACGAGCATCGCCCGGCGCTCGGCGTCCTCGTAGACCGCGATGTTGACGTCGCTGTGGCTCGTGGCGGCGATGACCAGGAAGGCGCCCTCGAGGTCCGCCGGGCCGCGGTACTCGCGGCGCTCCCAGCGGATCGAGCCCTCGCCGGCGAGCTCGCGCAGCGGCTCGATCGCGTCGGGAGCGATGAGTGTCACGTCGCCGTCGCACGCCAGCAGCCCCTCGACCTTCTCGAGCCCGACGTCGCCTCCCCCGATCACGACGCAACGGCGCCCGCTCAGGCGGAGGCAGGCGATGTAGAAGGGGGTGTCGAGCATCCCCTGCACGCAGCTCTGGTCGCAGATCCCCCTGCGGAGCTGGCACACGCATTCCTTGCCGGCGTAGGCCTGGGCTGGCATCACCCAGAGTGTAGGCGCGCCCGGGTCGCGTCAGCGAAGGCGAGACCGGCGGCTCACCGCACGGGGAGGGAAGGGCCCGTACGGTGAGCGCCGCGTCTCAGGCGGCAGGGTCAAGCCGCGAGCGCATGACGCGGGCGCCGCAGCCGCGGCAGCAGGGGCCGGCGGCGGCGCGGGCGCTCCTTCTGCCCGCCCCGACGGCGCTCCTTCGCGGCCCGCCGCATGTCAGCGACACGTTCGTTCGCGACTGCGTATGAGACTGCTCCGGTCATGGCCGGCAAGTTACGGCTAAGGGGTGGGGTCCCACATCGGCAATACACCCTTAGTGGGGCCTTACTTGCGCGCGGCACGGACCCCTTAGCGCCTGGCTCAGCGCCGAAACACGTCGCGCAGGGTCTTCCCGCCCACGCGCGCGAGCGGGCCCAAGCCCCGCCTGAGCGCGCCCGGCTTGTCCGCGTCGCGGCCGTAGAGCAGCTTGGCCGAGGCCTGCATCGCCCTGCCGAGCGCCTCGTCGTAGGGGTACCACCAGAAATCGCGGGTGCGCGACGGCTCCCAGGTCACGAGCTTGACGTTCACGCACTCGTACAGCCCGAACTTCGAGTGTGAGCGGCCGAGGCCCGAGTCCTTGACGCCTCCCCAGGAGCAGGAGCAGGCGCCGTGGCTGAACATGTGGTCGTTGATCCAAACCATCCCGGATTGGAGCCGCCCGGCGATCCGCTCGCCCTTGGCCCGGTTCATCGTCCAGACGGACGCGCCGAGGCCGAAGATCGAGTCGTTGGCTAGCGCGATCGCCTCGTCCTCGTCCTCGACGGTCACGATCGGCACAACCGGACCGAAGATCTCCTCGCGCATGATCCGCATTTCCCGCGTCACGCCGGTGAGCACCGCCGGGCGGAACCAGGGTGCGTCGGCGCCGCCGCAGCGCATGGTGGCCCCGGCGGCGACGGCGTCGTCGACGAGCTCCTTGACCTGCCTGAGTTGCTCATCCGAGACCATCGGGCCGATCTCCGTCTCCCAGTCGAGCGGGTCGCCTACGCGCAGCTTCTGCGCGCCCTCGACGACCCCGTCGATGAAGCGCTCCGCCAGCTCGCGTACGACATACACGCGCTCGATGCCCGAGCAGGTCTGACCGGCGTTCGCGAAACCGCCCCAGAGGCAGCCCGACACCGCGTTCGCGAGGTTCGCGTCGGCGCAGACGATCATCGGATCCTTGCCGCCGAGCTCGAGCACCGAACCCTTCATCCGGCGCGCGCACTCCTCGCCCACGCCACGGCCGACCTGGGCTGAGCCTGTGAAGAAGATCTTGGCCGCCGTCGACTCCACTAGCGCCTGTCCCACCGCCCCGCCTCCGTGGACGGTGCGCACGAGGCCCTCGGGAACGCCGGCGCGCTCGAAGACCTCCTGGATGCGCTGGCCGATCAGCGGCGTGAGCGAGGCCGGCTTGAGCACCACCCCGTTGCCCGCCATCAGGGCGACCGCCACCTCGCCGAAGGGGATCGACCACGGGTAGTTCCAGGGCGCGATCACGCCGACCACGCCGAGCGGCTCGTAGGTGAAGCGGGCCCGTTTCTGCTTCATGAAGATCGGCAGCGGGATGCGCTCGTCCTCGAGGATCCCCGGGCCGGCGTCCGCCAGCCAGCGCAGCGAGTCGATCGTCGGCAGGAGCTCCATCACGTACGACTCGTTCCGGGGCTTGCCCTGCTCGCGGGTGAGCAGCTCCGCGAGCTCGTCGAGCTGATCGATGATCGCCTGGCCCGCACGCCGCATGTAACGGGCACGGTCGCCCAGCGGCAGCTGCGCCCAGAAGGGCTGCACGCCGGCCACGTCGTCCACGACCGCCTGGACCTCGGATGGTGCGATCGTCGGCACCGCGCCGAGCCGGGCCCCGTCGAGCGGGCTGAACGACTCCAGCTCGGCCGAGCGCTCCTCGACCGGTCTGACTGCGGCCTCCATAGCGAGGGATTCTGACCGACGGGCCGGCGCCGTGCCCCTAGGTCGACGGGTCAAGCGGCGAGAACAGCAGGTCGCACAGCTCGGGGTAGAGATCGAGTGGCGCACCTTCAGGATCTACGAAGTGCTGGAGAGCCAGCCCGATGTCGATGGCGATCCACGCGCTGGCGAGCCGCTCCGGAGCGGCCGGCGGAGGGACGCCCGCCTCCTCGTATGCGCTCGCTATCGCCGCTCCTGCAAGCGTGCGGTTGCCGCTCCAAAAGCCCGCGGCGAGCTTGCGGAACTTCGCATCCCGGCCGGCATGCGCGAGCAGCTCGAGCCAAAGACAGAAGATCCAGTGGCCGCGGGGATCTCCCTGGATCGCGGCGAGCCGCTCACCCGTCTCCCGCGGGCTCGTCCGCGTGGCGGGATCCGCGCTCTTGGCCGCAATATCGGCGTAGTGGCTGTACACACGCTCCTGGAGCAGCTCGGCGAACAGCTCCTCCTTCGAGCGGAAGTTCGAGTAGAAGGCGCCCCGCGTGAAGCCTGCCTCGGCGGCGATCGCCTCGACGCTACTGCCGAGGAACCCGCGCTCGACGAAGACGCGCCCGCCTGCATCGAGCAGTGCCGCGCGCGTGCGCGCCTGCTGCTCGGTCCGGGTCAAGCGGTCCCAGATGGGGCCGTACCTGCTGCTCCTCGCCGGGGTGGTGCTCACGGCCATCGTGCTCGCGAAGGCACTGGCAGCACTCGACCGGATCTATGGCGTCCTGCTGGGCAGGGAGCCGGTGGTTCGGATCATCGTGCCCTGGCGGCGCAGCCTGCGCGACGCCCGGCACGGCGGCCGTGAGTATGCCGGCAGCGCCGCGGTCAGCGTCCTCGACATGGTGATGGTCCTCTCGGTCCTGGCCGCCGTCGTGGCATTCACGATCTGGTATGTGCTCGTCGAGCCCACCCCTCCCAACGTGGGCGGACCAGGCCCGGCGAAGCGCTGAGACCTAGCCGGTGTCCTGGCGCCCGCGGGCCTTCCGGATACGCGCGAGCCGCTCGCGCAGCTCCTTCTCCTCGCCGTGCTCCGAGAGCTCGAGGAAGCGCTCGCCGATCGCCTCGTCTGGCATCAGCTCCTGCTCGGAGACACCCTCGGGATGGGCGTGGGGATTGTCGTAGTCGATGCCGCGGCCCAGCTTCTTCGCGCCCGGGTAGGCGGCGCTTTGCAGATAGTGCGGGGGCACAGGCGCGCCGTGCTCGCGCACCCACTCGCGGGCACGGCCAATAGCCGTGGTCGAGGCCTTCGACTTCGGGGCGAGTGCCAGGTAGACCGCCGCCTGCGCCAGGTTCAGAGCGGCCTCGGGAAGCCCCACGTGCTCCACGGCGTGGGCTGCGGCCACCGCAACCTGCAGGGCGCGCGGGTCGGCGTTGCCGATGTCCTCACTCGCCAGCACGACCATGCGGCGCGCGATGAAGCGCGCGTCCTCACCGCCCTCGAGCATTGCCGCCAGGTAGAGGAGCGAGGCATCGGGGTCCGAGCCGCGCGTCGACTTGATCCAGGCCGAGATCAGGTCGTAGTGCTTGTCGCCCTGCTTGTCGTAGAGCACCGCGCGGCGCTGGAGGGCGTCCTCGGCGACCGCGAGCGTCACGGTGCCGTCGGGGCCGACGGTCTCGGTCGCCAGCTCGAGCGCCGAGAGCGCGATGCGCGCGTCACCGCCCGCCCGCGCCGCCAGGAACGCGAGCGCGTCGTCCTTAACGGCCGGGGGATCCGGGAGTCCCAGCTCGTGCGCGAGGGCCCGGCGCAGCAGCTCGAGCACGTGCCGCTCCTCGAGCGCGTGCAGCTCGTAGATGCGGCAGCGCGAGAGCAGGGCCGAGATGACCTCGAAGAAGGGGTTCTCGGTAGTCGCGCCAACGAGCACGATGAGCCCCTCCTCGACAGCCGGCAGCAGCGTGTCCTGCTGTGCCTTGTTGAAGCGATGAATCTCGTCGAGGAAGAAGATCGTGCGCTCTCCGCTCGTCGAGCGGCGGTGCTCGGCGCGCGCGAGTACGTCGCGGACCTCGGCTCGGCCCGCCTTGACCGCAGACTCCTCCTCGAAAGCCGCGCGCGCGTTGACGGCGAGCATTCGCGCGAGCGTCGTCTTGCCGGTGCCGGGCGGCCCGTACAGGATCATCGAGTGCGGCCGCCCCTCCTCGATCGCCGTCCGCAGCGCCGATCCCCGCTCGAGCAGATGCTCTTGGCCGACGAACTCGCCGAGCGAGCGCGGCCGCATCCGGGCGGCCAGCGGCAGGCCTGCGGTGTCGGGTTCCTCGGCCGCCCGCGCGCCGGGCGACTCCTCGAGCTCAAACAGCCGCTCCTCCATGCGGAAAGTCTGGCAGCGGGGCGATAGTGGGCGCATGACAAGCACGCTTCTTCCTCCCGACGCCGGTCAAACCGTGCAGCTCGGCGCGCTCGGTGTCCGCTTCATGCTCGGACCGGACCAGACCGGCGGCGGCTTTGCGGCAATCGACGCTCTGCAGGCCCACGACGGCCTCGAGATGGACATGAGCTCGGTCGAGCGTCTGACGCGGGAGCACGGCCTCGCGGAGATGGGTTAGCCGAGCCTCGCCAGGAACGCCCGGAGCGCCGCTGCGCAGCGCTCCGGCGCGTCCTCCCACACGAAGTGCCCGGCGTCGTCGATCAGGACCAGCTCCGTGTCCGGCAGCTCGCGCTCGAAGCGGTGGGCCGTGGCGGGCGAGACGAACGGGTCCTGACCGCCGAAGACGAGCAGCACCGGCACGCCCAGCGCGGCGAGCTTCCCGTCGTACGGCGCGATCTTCTCGAAGTCCATCGAGCGGTAGAAGTCGAGCTGGCCCTGGCGGCGCGTGTCGTCGGCGTACGCCTTCCAGTACTCGTCGATCGCCCTGTCATCGATCCCGGCGCTCAGCGGCCCGAGCATGGCGGCGAGCCCTTCGCGCGTGGTACCGGCCAGGATCTCCTCCCCCGTGCCGGGTGTCCGCACTGCCTGAGCAAATCCGTGCCACTTCCCGTCCGGGAAGAAGCCGGAGGCGCTGATCACGAGCGCGTCGACCGCGTCGGGGCGCTCGCATGCCCAGCGCAGGCCGATCAGTCCGCCCCAGTCGTGCAGCACGGGCACGCAGCGCTCGATCCCGAGCTCGACGCGGAAGCGCTCGATCGAGTCGGCGTGCCGCTCCCACGTGCCGGGCGGGTCGGGCGCGGAGTCGCCCATTCCGGCGAGGTCCGGGGCAAGCGAGCGCCAGCCCGCCTCGGCGAGCGCGGGCATCAGGTCGCGCCACATGTACGACGACTCGGGATAGCCATGCACGAGCAGCGCGATCGGCCCGTCGCGCGGCCCGGCCTCCCGGTATGCGAGCCCGGCGGCGATCGGCACGGCAGGGACTCTACGGCGCGAGCAGGTCCCCGAGTTCGGTGGGCATCGGCTCAGGGCTCTCGAAGATGTCGGTCCAGGTGTAGCGGCGGATCTCGTCGCCCCTTTGGCGGGCCTCGCGGTCGCGGCGGTGGTCCTGTTCCCAGGCGTGGCGGGTGTGGTGGTAGCGGTAGGAGTCGAGCTCGACGGTGAGATTGTGGGCGGGCCAGCGGCAGTCGACGTAATGGGAGCCGGCCTCCTTGTTCGTCCTCGGCAGCGGCAGGCCGGCGGCGCGTAGCCGTGCGCGGAAGCGGCGTTCGAGCTTGCTGAGCAGGACGGGGGCGTCACCCTTGACGATCGCGCGCAGCAGCTTCGCGCCTGGCGCCTTCTCGTGCCTGGTTTGCGCGGCCTCTATCTGCTCGGGCGTCGTGTGGTGGCGGATGGCCGCTTCGTGGGCCGCCCTGGCGAGACCGTCGAACGACAGCAGTGAGGACATGCGTACGAGGGTTGCGGGCACTGTCGTGACCGGGATGCCGCGGTGAAGGGTGGCGTCCCTCCGGTTCATGCGCCGCCGTCTCCGCGTGGCGATCCCCTTGATGCGTCGCTCCGTCGGCGCGGTCACCTCCGGCGGCGGGGCGGAGCCCTTGGTCAGTCCCCACAGCCACGCCGCCGACAGGCCACTCAGCAGCGCCTCCTCGCCGCACGCCTTGACGGCGGCCGTGTAGCGCGCCTCGACACTCGGCGCACGGTGGCCGACCCGGTAGACGCCCGGGAACACCACGATCAGCGCTCCACGCTCGATCCTCCGCTCGATCCAACGCTCCGAGAGACCGGCACCGAGCAGTTCACGCCGCGTCACGACCCCGTGCGCCCGAGCCGCGATCCGCGCCACTGTCTGATCATTTGTCCTGCCCTGCCCACCCATGTGGTGGGCAAAGCAGGACGAATCGGAAAATCGGCCCCCCCCGGGCCGGCCCGTGGCCGCAGTGCGGGGCCCCGCCTAGACTCCTCCCGTGCCCGAGCGCGCAGCACTCGAGCGCCGCACTACCGAGCTTCTGCGGCGCCTTATTCGCTTCAACACGGTCAATCCTCCGGGCAATGAGGGGCCGGCGCAGGAATGGCTCAGGGGGCTGGTCGAGGAGGCCGGGATGGAGTGCGAGCTGCTTGCTGCTGCTCCCGGGCGCCCGAACCTTGTTGCACGGGTGCCCGCGGCCTCCGACGGTCCCAGGCTCTGTCTGCTCGGTCACGTCGACACGGTGCCGGCGGACGCGGGCGACTGGGGACCCGACCCATGGTCGGGCGAGCTGCGCGACGGGTGCGTGTGGGGGCGCGGCGCCAAGGACATGAAGAGCCAGGTGGCGGCCGAGGTGGCCGCCGCGCTCGCGTTGCTCGAGGAGGGCTGGCGTCCGGAGGCGGGCGAGCTGAAGCTCGTGTTCACCTGCGACGAGGAGCGGGGCGCGACGCTCGGCGCCCAGTGGCTGTGCTCCGAGCATCCCGAGCGCGTGCGCGCCGACCTCGTCGTCAACGAGGGGGCCGGCGAGCTGATTCGCCACGGCGACCGGCGCGTGTACGGGGTGTCCGTGGCGGAGAAGGGCGTTTTTCGCTTCACGCTTTCGACCAGCGGACGCACCGGGCACGCTTCGGTGCCGCGCATCGGCGACAACGCCCTCGTGAAGATGGCGCCGGTGCTCGCCGCGCTCGCGGAGGGGCGTCCCGACCACATCGCATCGCCGGAGGCGGAGGCGCTGTTCGGCGCGCTCGGTCTCGACCCGTCGGACCTCGATGCGGCAGTTGCCGAGCTCGAGGCGAGCGACCCTGCCGTCGCCGCGCTGCTCGAGCCGATGCTGGGCGTGACGTTGACGCCGACGATGATCGAGGCCTCGGACGCCGTCAACGTGGTGCCGGCGCACGCGCGCCTCGAGGTGGATTGCAGGGTGCCGCCGGGGCTCGGCGAAGAGGCTGCCCGGGCGGCGGTCCACCGCGCGCTCGGCGATGATGGCTATGAGCTGCGCTTCGAGGACCGGATTGTCGGCAACCGCTCACCCGCCGACACCCCGTTGATGGAGACGATTCGCCGCTTCGTCGACCGCGAAGACCCCGGGGCGGCGGTGGCGCCGATGGTCATGAGCGGCTTCTCCGACTCGCACTGGTGGCGCAAGGCGTTCCCCGATTGCGTGGCCTACGGTTTCTTCCCGCAGAACGCGATGGACATGACCGAGGCCTTCCCGCAGATGCACGGAATCAACGAGCGCATCCCGGTCGCGGACCTCGGTCTGGCCGCCGCCTTCTACGCTGATCTCATGTTGGAGACACTCAGATGACAAAGCCGGTCCCCGAGGAGAAGCTGCGCCTGGGCGGCATGGCGCTCCGCAACGGGCTGCTCGTACACGGCCCGACCCACTGGGCGGCCGCCATCCGAACGGAGGCCGGAGAGATCAAGGTTGCCTCCGGCCGCAAGGTCGATCTCGGCGGCAAGGCGGCCGACGGCGTGCCGGGCGTCCGCGGCGTGCTCAAGCTGGCGGAGGCGATGGCGGTCGTGCCACTCGCCAAGCGCGCGCTGCCGGAGGCCCGCCTGCCGATGCAGGACGCCAAGACGCTCGCCGCCATGGGCGCCGCGGCGCTCACGGGCCAGGCGATCCGGACCGCGGGGGCCCGCCGCCAAACGGCCGAGGGCGGAGCCGGCCGCGGGGCAGCCGTCGGGCGCGAGGCGGCAGTCGCGCTGGTCAGCCTCGCGCCAGCAATGCTGGCACTGCGCAACGGCGACCTCGCGGCATATCACGGCGTCGAGCACAAATCGATCGCGGCCTACGAGGACGACGAAGCTGCCGAGGACGCGCGCAAGGAACACGACCGTTGCGGTTCGCACCTCGTGACGCCGATGCTCGCGGCTGCCGCGGTCGGCAACGTGGCGGCGCGCCGCGCCGGGCTGCGCGGCCCTGCCGCCGAGGCGGCGGTCGGGCTCGGGAGCGCCGCGGTGGCGGTGGAGGTGTTCGCCTGGGGCGAGCGCAACCCGGACTCGAGGCTGACGAGGCTGCTGCGCCGACCGGGGCACGAGATCCAGCGCGCGGTCGGCACGCGCGAGCCGACCGCCGAGCAGCTCGAGGTGGGCGCCGCGGCGCTGGCGGAGATCCTGCGGGTGGAGGGCGCATAGCCGCTCTGCTCATGTAATCGGCGCCGCCGGCCGATTAGACACTGGGATGCGAACACTCCGCCTGTCGCTCGTCTGCGCCCTCATGGCTCTCGGCGCACTCACGCCTGCCGCGACGGCCGACGGGGGAGCGGCGGCCTGCAGCGCGCCGGTCGGCGTCAATCGCGCTCAGGAGGTGGGCGGGCTCTCGCTCGAGCGCGGCCCCCATTCGGTGACGATCCTCGACAGCTCCGAGATGAGCTGCGACGAGGCCATCGAGGAGTTCCGCTCGATTCTGCGGGCGCCCGGCGGCGAGCTGCCGGACGGCTGGAAGCTCGACCCGGCCACGGGCACCTTCGCAAGCGCGGACGGCAGCGAGGGCTTCAGGGTCGCGCCCCAGGAGAGCGTGGATCTCGGTGGCGGCTTCTCGTGGCAGGACATCGAGGACTGGGCCGTTATCTGGCTCCCGATCATCTTCATGGGCCTCATCGCGGTCGTGCTGGTGATGACCCTGCGTTACCTGCCGCGCACCAAGCCTCAGGAGATCAAGCCGAGCTCGTCGAGCTCCGTCCGCTGGCAGGACGTGGCCGGTGCCGACGAGGCGAAGGACGAGCTGCGCGAGGTCGTCGAGTTCCTGCGCGACCCCAAGCGCTTCCGCAAGCTCGGGGCGAAGGTGCCGAAGGGCATCCTGCTGCACGGCCCGCCGGGCACCGGCAAGACGCTGCTCGCCAAGGCGGCGGCCAACGAGGCCGACGCCAAGTTCTTCGCGCAGTCCGCCTCCTCGTTCGTCGAGATGTTCGCCGGCCTCGGTGCCGCCCGCATCCGGCGGTTGTTCCGCCAGGCCCGCAAGGAGGCGCCCGCGATCGTCTTCATCGACGAGCTGGACGCCGTGGGCGCCACGCGCGGCAAGGACATCTCGGGCGAGAAGGACCAGACCCTCAACCAGCTGCTGGTGGAGCTCGACGGCTTCGGCTCGGCCGACAACGTCGTCGTGATCGCCGCGTCGAACCTCCTGGAGAAGCTCGATCCTGCGCTCCTGCGCCCGGGCCGCTTCGACCGCCAGATCCTGGTGACCGCGCCGGACCTCAAGGGACGGCGCGCCATCCTGGACGTGCACACGCGCGACAAGCCGCTCGAGGAAGGCGTCAACCTCGAGCTGATCGCGCGCCAGACCAGCAATTTGACCGGCGCCGACCTCGCCAACATCTGCAACGAGGCGGCGATCTTCGCGGGTAGGGACCATCGCGACCGGATCCGGACGAAGGACTTCCAGGCGGCGCTCGAGCGGGTGATCGCGGGCATGCAGTCGCGCCGCGTGATCACCGAGCACGAGAAGCGGGTGGTGGCCTATCACGAGGCCGGGCACGCGCTCTGCTCCGAGCTGCTGCCCTCGGTCGAGAAGGTCCACCGCATCTCGATCATCCCGCGCGGGCGAGCCCTCGGATACACGCTCAACCTGCCCGAGGAGGATCGCTACCTCAAGACCAAAGACGAGCTGCTCGACTACCTGGTCGTGCTGCTCGGCGGGCGCGTGACCGAGCACATCGTTTTTGGCCAGATCACGACCGGCGCGGCGGACGACCTGCGCAAGGCGCACGAGATCAGCCGTTCGATGATCACCCAGTACGGAATGGGAACCGAGCTCGCCTCCAAGCAGCTGCCCTCCGATGACTACTCGATGTCGGACCACACGCGCCGCACGATCGACGAGGAGCAGCAGTACCTCACCGATCTCGCCCACCGGAGAGCGCTGCAGCTGGTCGCCGAGAACCGCACCCTGCTCGAGGCGTTCGCGTTCACCCTGCTCGAGAACGAGGTGCTCGAGCGCGAGGACATCGAGCGCATCGTCGGCGCCTACAAGGGCGAGCGCACGAGCGATGGTCCGCCGCTCCTGAAGGATCTCGAGCCGGGCGCGGCCCAGCTGGCCGCCGCCCAACGCCACGATGGGCCTCCCCAAGCTGGGTAAGACGGCCGTGTGGGAAGTCCTCCTGCTTCCGTCGCGCTGATTGCAAACCCCGAGTCGGGTGGCGGCACCGACCCCGAGCTGATCGCCGGCCTGCTTCGCTCGCACGACGTCGAAGTCAGGTTCGGCAGCCACGCCACGGCCGACCGGATCGTGGTGGCGAGCGGCGACGGTGGCATCGCACCGGCCGCGGCGGCGGCCGCCCGAGCGGGCGTGCCGCTCGCAGTGATCCCGGTGGGCACGGCCAACGACTTCGCGCGCGGTCGCGACCTGCCGGGCGAGCTCGAGGCGGCGGCCAGGCTGGCTGCGACGGGAACTGCCCTGCGGGCGCTCGACCTCGGCTGGACAGGTGCGCGCCCATTCGTGAATGCCGTGAGCGCCGGCCTTGCCGCGAGCGCCGGGGACACGGCATCCGGCCTCAAGTCCGCGCTGGGACCGCTGTCCTACCTGGCCGGGGCGGTTTGGGCGGGCCTTTCGGGCCGCCCGCTCCGCTGCTCGCTGCTCGTCGACGGCGAGCCGTTCTTCGAAGGCAACGCGTGGCAGGTGACCGTGGCGGACACGGGAACCTTCGGCGCCGGCTCGGCGCTCGAGCCCGCCGACCCGAGCGATGGCCTCCTCGACGCGGCGGTGATGGAGGCCGGCTCGCGATTGCGCCTCGCCCGCCACGCGTACGGCCTGCGCTCGGGCCGCCTGACGGATCAGCCGGGCGTGCGCCACACACGCGGCGCCGCAATCGAGCTGACGCTGACCCGAGCCGCCACGCTCAACGTGGACGGCGAGCTCGTCGCCGCCGGCCCCGAAGTGCGGCTCACGGTCGAACCGTCGGCCTTTGCGCTGGTGGTCCCGGATCAGGAGGGCGCCGACTCGCCCTCGAAGTAGCCCACCGCATCCTCGCGCCGGAACCAGACACGCAGGCCGCCGCCGTCGGGACGGCGTTCGAACGCGCCGACCTTGCCGGAGTCGAACTGGAGCACGATGTCCGGTTCGCCGCTCGTCGAGAACGCGAGGAAGCGGATCGCGTCATCGCTCCGGTTGACGATCTGGTGCGCGCCCATCTCGCCTCGCGGGAACGACACAACCTCGCCCTTCTCAAGGTCCCGCCATCCGTCCGGCGTTCGCAGGCTGGGGCGTCCCTCCAGCACGATCACAAGCTCCTCCTCCGTGAGGTGCGCGTGGTAGGGATAGGCGGCCTGACCCGGCGGGACCTCCCAGAGGCTGAGGCCGATGCGTTCGGCGCCCACCTGGCGGCCGACGCGAGCACGCTTACAGGTGAAGCCCTCGCCCTCGCGCGGCTCATCGAACTGTGGTTCCTCGATGTTGACCATGCCGGGGTTGTAGCCTCATCGCCCGTGTTCGGGCGGATCGATCACATCGGAGTTGCAGTCGAGGATCTCGACGAGGCCGTCTCGCTCTACCGCGATCGGCTCGGCATGGAGCTCCAGCACCGCGAGACGGTCGAGACCCAGGGGGTCGAGGCGATCCTGCTCGGTGTCGGCGAGAGCCACGTCGAGCTGCTGCGTCCGCTCGGTCCGGACACCGCCGTGGGCCGTTTCCTCGAGCGGAACGGCCCGGGCCTCCACCACGTCGCCTACGGGACGGATGACATCGAGCAGGCACTCGACTCGGTCCGCTCCGCCGGGCTGCGGCTGATCGACGAGCAGCCGCGCATCGGCATCCGGAGCAGCCGCGTGGCGTTCCTGCACCCGAAGTCGACCGGCGGCGTGCTGACCGAGCTGGTCGAGGCCGCGGAGGGCCACTGATGGCGGAACCCGCCCGACGCATCGACATCGGCTTCAAGGGCGGTCAGGTGCTGCCCTGTCGCGTGAAGCAGGAGGCCTGGGACGGGCTGCGCAAGGCGCTCGCCGACTCGAGCTCCGAGCGCTGGTACGAGCTCGAGACGCAGGACTCCCAGGTCGCGATCGACCTCGCGCAGGTGGTCTACGTGCGGCTCGACACCGAGGATCAGAAGGTCGGCTTCTAGTGGTCGCCTCCGTCGGAGACCACTAGCTGCCGAGCCTCGGCGCCAGCCTGCGCGCGCTCGATCTGCACGTGCTGCGGGTCATGCGCACCCGCTGTCATTCGCCGGCCGCCGAGGCGGCGATGTTCGCGCTGGCGCGGTCGGGCGAGAACGGGCTCGTCTGGTTCGCCGTGGCCGCCGGCGGCATGGCGCTCGACAGCGCCCGGCGCCCGGTCTACGCCCGCTCGATGGGCGTGGTGCTCGCCACGCTCCTCGCCAACACCGCGCTCAAGCAGCTCGTTCGGCGCGCCCGGCCGGCGCTCGAGGATCTGCCCGCGCTGACCCCCGTGATCTCCGGCCGCTCCTATCCGTCGGCCCACGCATCGACCTCGTTCGCGGGCGCGCGGGCGCTCTCCGCGGCGCTCCCGGCCGGACCCCTCTACGGTCTCGCGGTGCCGATGGCGCTGTCCCGCCCCTACCTCGGCGTCCACTACCCGACCGACGTCGTCGCCGGTGCGCTGCTCGGCGACGCGATGGGGAGGCTCCTGACCCCGTGAGGGTCGGCATCGTCGGACTCCCGAACGCGGGCAAGTCCTCGCTCTTCAACGCGCTCACCCGTGCCGGGGCACAGGCGGCCAACTACCCCTTCACCACGGTCGAGCCGAACGTCGCGGTGGTCGGCGTGCCCGATGAGCGGCTCGAGCGCGTGGCCGAGACCGTGGGCGCGCGGCCGGTGGTACACGAGACGATCGAGTTCCACGACATCGCCGGGCTCGTCCGGGGCGCCCATCAGGGCGAGGGGCTCGGCAACCAGTTCCTCGCAAACATCCGCGAGACCGACGCGATCCTGCACGTGGTGCGGGTGCACGACGACCCGAGCGTGGTGCATCCCGACGGCCGCGTTGATCCGCTGGGGGATGTGGAGACCATCGAGACCGAGCTGCTCTTCGCCGATCTCGAGCAGGCCGAGCGGCGGCTCGAGCGGGTTGCCAAGCAGGCGAAGTCGCTCGACAAGGTGGCCGTCGCGGAGGAGCGCTGGCTGCGGGAGGTCGTCGAGGCCCTCCGCGCGGGCCGCGGCGTGCGGACGGTGCCGGAGCCGGAGGACGCGCCCGGAGCCGGGATTCGCCTGCAGGCACTCACCTCGAAGCCCGTCCTCTACGTTGCGAACGTGGCGGAGGGCGAGCCGCTCGAGCCTCCCGCGGCGCTTGTCGCGCACGCCGAGGAGCGCGGCGCGCGAGCGGCGGCCGTGAGCGCGCGGCTCGACTCGGAGCTGTCCGAGCTGGAAGACGAGGAGGCGCAGGCGATGCGCGACGAGCTCGGGCTTGCCGAGTCCGGCCTCGAAACCGTGGTCCGCGAGGCGTTCGCTCTGCTCGACCTGATCCAGTTCTTCACCGGCGGCCAGGACACGGAGGCGCGCGCCCGCGCGATCCCCCGCGGCACGCGCGCCCGCCGGGCCGCGGGCGCCGTCCACACCGACATGGAGAGGGGCTTTGTGGCCGCGGAGGTCACGCCTTGGGACGCGCTGGTCGAGGCGGGCGGCTACGCCGCCGCACGCGAGCGGGCACTGCAGCGGGTGGAGGGGCGCGATTACGTGATCCAGGACGGCGACGTGGTCACGTTCCGCTTCACGCCCTAACGCCCTAGCCGGCGACGAGCGACGCGAGCTTTTCGAAGGCGGCGTTCCATCCCGCCTCGGCATGGCTGGCGTCGGGGTAGGGGCCGTCGGTCAGGGTCATGCGGGTTCTCCCGCCGAGGTCGTGCAGCTCGACGCGCGTGAGCGTGGGCCCGTGCATGCCCAGCTCCGGCATCGGGTCCGAGCGCAGGACGATCAGCTCCGGCTCCACGAGCTCGACGATGTCGTAGCCGACGGCGAACTCGGCGCCACCGTCGCGCTGGACCATGGTGAGCTCGTAGCGCCCGCCGACGCGTAGGTCGATGCGGATCCGCTCGCGCGGGGTGTCGAAGTGCTCAGGGCCGTACCAGGCCGCCACGTCGTCGGGGTCGGTCCAGGCGCTGAACACCCGCTCGCGCGGCGCCTCGAAGATGCGCGTGATCGCGACCGTCTGATCGGCCGCCGCGGGGGTCGAGTCACTCATCTTGGTCTCCTTTCACGCGCAGGTGCGCTTCGAGCCGGTCCATCCGGTCCTCCCACGTCCGCCTGCGCGACTGCATCCAGTCCACAGCCTCGTCAAGCGGCTCGGCCTGCATCCGGCTCGGCCGCCACTGTGCCGTCCGGCTGCGGACTATCAGTCCCGCACGCTCGAGCACCTTTAGGTGACGCGAGATCGCCGGCAGGCTCACCGGGAACGGCTCCGCGAGCTCGTTCACCGTCGCCTCGCCCTCGGCGAGGCGGGTGAGGATCGACCGGCGCGTCGGATCGGCGAGGGCGGCGAACGTGAGGCTGAGCTGGTCGGTTGGCATGTAACGGCTCGGTTAATTAACGAAGCCATTAAACACCATCCGCGTCCAGAACACAACACGCGGGGCGCAACACGGTGGCCCCCCAGCGAGAGCAGTCCCGCTCCTTGCGGGAAGGAGTTCGCCCGTCGGGTGATGAACGAGAGCCCGATGGGTAACGAGAGGGAATTCGCGGAGGGGCAACAGCGATGCGCCGGCGGGCGCTAGCCGGATTCCTGGCGATCGCCGCCGTCCTCACGCCGGCCGCCGCCGCTGCGAGCCCCGCATCGGCCCGCGAGGCTGCCTGCGGCGCGGCGCAGCACTACATGCCCGTTGAGCCGAACGCGTCCACACCGCCGCCGCTTGCGATCGGCGACTCGGTCATGCTGGGCGCGGTCGAGCCGCTCCGGCGCCGGGGCTTCGAGATCGACGCGCGTGAGTGCCGGCAGATGAGCGAGGGGCTCCGCGTGCTGGACGCGCGCGCCAGGGCCGGGACGCTGCCGTCGGCGGTGGCCGTCGGGCTCGGCACCAACTGGACCGTGACCCTCGCTCAGATCCGGGAGGCGCTTCGGATCGTGGGACGCGAGCGTGTGCTTGCGCTCGTGACCCCGCGCGAGCTCGGCGGCGCCGCGAGCACCGACCAGGACGCGATCCGCGCAGCAGGCCGGCGCTGGCCGCAGCGGGTGAGGGTCGTCGACTGGGTCGCCCACAGCGCCGGGCATCGCGACTGGTTCTGGAGCGACGGTCTTCACCTGAAGGCGCGAGGCGCCCGGGCGTTTGGCCGGCTCATCAGCCGGACGCTGGGCGCGAACCCTGCGGATCCGCCGCCGCCCGCCGCGCCCAGGGGCGGCACGCCGGCTCCTTAGCCTGGCGCGCTCAGCGCACGCGCACGGCCGGACCGGCCACCGAGCCGGCCTTCACCCGGTAGACACCGGGTAGCTCGACCTGGGCGCGATAGCGCCCGTGACGCGAGGTCCTTACGCGCGAGACCGTGCGCCAGTCCCCGCCCGCCTTCCGCTGGACCGCCAGCCGGCGCCCTCGCGGCGCGGGCTGGAACTCGCCGGCGATCGCGAGCAGGCGCAGCGACGGTCCCCAGCTCGCCGGCCGGGCCGAGCGCGGCCGTCGCGCCGAGCTCTCCACCCGCACGTGGGTGAACCAGGTGTCGCGCAGCCCGAGGGCCGCGCGCACCTGCGGGCCGCTGACGGTGCGCTTGCCGCTCGTGCCGATCACCTGGGCCCGCACGACGCGCGGGGACACGCCGCGCTGGAGCGCCTTCAGCCGCACGAACTTCCCGGGCGCGCCGAGCGCGCGGTCGAGCGTGGATGAGGAGAAGCTGGCCTGCCAGCGGTGGTAGGGCGAGTGGTGGTCGTACGGATCCGGCACCCCCACGAGCCACGGCTTCGAGAGCGAGCCGACGAACGAGTACTCGACGTTCTCGGTGTGCCCGCCGGATGTCGAGAAGTAGTAGGTCACCGCGGGCACCCCGTCGTAGGTGAGGATCTCGCCCGCCGTCTGGTCGACTGCTGCGTTCGAGCTGACGCTCTCCCCCACAACTCCCTTGTAGACCTGCGAGCGCGTGTCGGGGTACTGGTCGAAGTTGCCGGTGGTCTTCCGCGTGGCGAGCGCGTAAGTCCGTGCGGCCACGGCCTGCACCTTGAGCGCCTCGAGCGGCCAGGAGCTCGGCATCTCGCCGGCCACCACGCCCTTGAGGTACGGATCTAGGTCGATCACGTTGATCGCGGTGAGGCCGCCGCCGTCCGGGATCACCTCGATCACGCCGCGGTAGAGCCCGTCGCGGATGGAGTTGAGCGCCGGGCCGAGCAGGCGCACGGGGTCGTTGCCCCCTGCGCCCACCCGCAGCGGGCTCGCGAAGGTGGCGACCCGCTTGCCGGAGCTCGTCTTGACCGAGATCCCGCTCCGCGCGAGCCGGGCGATGTAGGTCGTGCCCGGGCGCAGCCCCCTGCCGTTGGCGTTCGTCGCGCCGCGGAAGCGGATGTACGGGTCGACGGGCTGGAGCAGCACCCGTACCGGCGCGCCGGGTGCGGAGCTCAGCGTCGTTCCGCTGTAGTAGTGCTCGAGGATCCCCCTGTAGTTGCTGCCCTCGAGCGCGTAGCCGTAGGCGCCGTACTGGCTCATGCCGATTCCGTGTCCGAAGCCGGCGCCCTTGACGACGTGGCGCACGGCGGCGCCCGCCGTGGCGGGCGCAGCGAGAAACAGAGCCAGAGCTGTAAGCAGGGCAATTCGGCGCACGGGTTCCCTAACGCGTGCAACGGCCCAAGGTAGCGGGATCCTCTACGAAACCGCGAACAGGCGCCACTCGCCGGGCACGCCGCGCAGCTCGTGCTCGCCCCGCTCCTCGAAGTCGATTCCCGACCCGACGACCAGATCCTTCACGGTGCCGGACACGAGCACCTCGCTCGGCGACGCCTGGTCCATGACCCGCGCGGCGATGTGCACGGCGAGCCCGCCGAGGTCCCCATCCATCACCTCGAGCTCGCCCGTGTGCAGGCCGGCACGGACCTCGATGCCCAGCGAGCCCATGGCCTCCGCAACCGACGCCGCGCAGCGGATCGCCCGCGCCGGGCCGTCGAAGGTAGCGAGGAAGCCGTCTCCGGTTCGCTTGACCTCACGGCCACGGTGGCGGTCGAGCGCCTGGCGAAACAGGGCATCGTGGCGTTCGAGCAGGAAGCGCCAGCCGCGGTCGCCCATCTGGGCCGCGCGCTGGGTGGAGTCGCAGATGTCCGTGAACATGACCGTGGCGAGCATCCGGTCGGGTTCGTGCTCGTGGCGCGCGCCGGTGAAGTGCTCCTCGATCTCGCCGAGCAGCGCCTCGCTGTCGCCCAGCGAGAACATGTTGTCGCTGCCCTCGAGCTCGACATAGCGGGCGCCGGGGATCTGCCGCGCGATATAGCGCGAGTGCTCGATCTTGATGAACGAGTCGTCGCGGCGGTGGAGTACGAGCGTCGGCACCCGAATCGAGGGCAGGATGTCGCGCACGTCGAACTCGCCGATCAGGTCCATCATCCGCGCGATCGTGGACGGGGAGGCCGCGAGCCGCTCGAGCCGGCCGGCCCACTCCATGAAGCTCGGGTCGCTCAACTCGCTCGGCGCCACGCCGGCCACCACGAGCCCCTCACCCCAGCGCTTCACGTACTCGTCCATATGGCTCTTGCGCTCGTCAGCCGGCCAGGCCCACTCGTAGTCCGGCGCCCAGGTCGCGCGGGCGAAGGTGGCGTAGAGGGCCAGGGCGCTCACGCGCTCCGGGTAGGTGGCCGCAAACAGGGCGGCCATCGGACCTCCCTCGAGCGTGCCGACGAGCGCCACGCGCTCGGAGCCGGCCGCGTCCATCACCGCGATCAGGTCGTCCATCTGCTCCTCGAGCGTGGGAGCGCCCCAGAGCGGGTCGGAGAGCCCGGAGCCGCGCCGGTCGAAGGTGATCAGGCGCGCGAAGCTGGTGATCCTCTGCATCACACGCTGGAGCGATCGCTCCGACCAGAGGTACTCCACCTGAGAGATCCAGGGCGGGATCCACATCACGTCGATGGGCTGCCCCTCGCCCTCGACGATGTAGGCGATGTGCAGGTCCCCACTCTTGGCATAGCGAGCCACCGGAGACACGGGAATCAAGTTACCGAGGCCGGGTACGCTCCACGTCCGTGGCGCAACGCAAAGCGAGCGACGTCTTCGTCGAATGCCTCGAGGCCGAGGGCGTCCGGCACGTGTTCGGCATCCCGGGTGAGGAGACTCTGGATCTGAACGAGTCGCTGTCGCGCTCGTCGATCGAGTTCGTCCCGGTCCGGCACGAGCAGGGCGGCGCCTACATGGCCGACGTTTACGGGCGCCTGACGGGTCACGCGGGGGTCTGCCTCGGCACACTCGGCCCCGGCGCACTCAACCTCGTGACCGCGGTGGCCGACGCCTTCCTCGACCGCGCGCCGCTCGTCGCGCTCACGGGTCAGGGCGACCTCGAGCGGATGCACAAGGAGTCGCACCAGTACATCGACCTGCTGCGGGTGATGCGTCCGATCACCAAGTGGAACGCCCGCCTCTCGGACGCCGCGATCATCCCCGAGGTCGTCCGCAAGGCGTTCAAGATCGCCGAGGGCGAGAAGCCCGGGGCCACGCACATCGAGCTGCCCGAGGACGTGATGGCGAGCGAGATCGACGCCGAGCCGTTGCCGCGCCGGCGCCAGGTGCGGTCCGAGCCGGCGGCGCGCGAGCTACTCAGAGCCGCCGACCTCGTACGCGGCGCGGTGCAGCCGGTGGCGCTGGCGGGCAACGGGGTGGTGCGCCGCAACGCGGCGCCGGCCCTGCGCGAGTTCGTGCGGGCCACCGGCATCCCGGTCGCCGAGACCTTCATGGGTAAGGGCCTGCTCCCGCCCGACAACCCGAAGGCGCTCGGCTCCGTCGGGCTCCAGGCCGGCGACTACAGCATGGCCGGCTTCGACGAGGCGGACCTCGTGCTGGCGATCGGCTACGACCTCGTCGAGCAGTCACCCGAGGTCTGGAACCCGCGCCGCGACAAGCGGATCATCTGCATCGACTCGGAGCCGGCCGAGACCGACGCCTACTTCATGCCCGAGGTCGAGCTGGTCGGCGACATCTACCACGTGCTCGCACGGCTCGGTGAAGAGTGCCGCCACGTGCCGCACCAGGGCGGCTCGATCAAGCTGCGCGACGTGGTGCTCGGGCGCTTCGAGCAGGCCAAGGACGACGACTCGTTCCCGGTGCAGCCCCCGCGCGCCCTCTGGGAGATCCGCGCGGCACTCGGGCGCGAGGACATCCTGATCTCCGACGTCGGCATGCACAAGCTCTGGATCGGGCGCATGTTCCCCGCCTACGAGCCGAACACCGTGCTGATCGCCAACGGGCTGGCCGGCATGGGCTTCGCGGTGCCGGCAGCGGTGGCCGCAAAGCTCTGTCATCCCGACCGCAACGTGGTCACCGTCAACGGCGACGGCGGCTTCCTCATGAACTGCCAGGAGCTCGAGACCGCCGTGCGCCTGGAGACCCCCTTTGTCAACGTGGTTTGGGAGAACAGCCAGTACGGCTCGATCGTGTGGAAGCAGGACAAGAAGTTCGGCACCCATTTCGGGACCGACTTCACCAATCCCGACTTCGTGAAGCTCGCTGAGGGCTTCGGCATGCCGGGCTGGCGCTGCGAGTCTGCGGACGAGTTCGGCGAGCGCCTGCGGCATGCGCTCACCCTCGATCTCCCCTCGCTGATCGTGCTCCCGATCGACTACTCACTCGACGTTGCAATCTCTGAAGAGCTAGGAACGGAGACCGTTGCCACATGAGCATCGCGATAGAGGAACAGACAGTCGTCGACAGCGTCCCGAAGAAGCTCTACATCGGCGGCGAGTGGCGCGACGCCTCGGGTGCCGCCACGCTCGAGGTGCTCGACCCGGCGACCGAGGAGCCGCTCGCGGAGGTCGCGGACGCCACGCCCGAGGACGCCATGACGGCGCTCGACGCCGCGGTCGAGAAGCAGGCCGAGTGGGGGGCCTGCCCGCCCAATGACCGCGCCGGGATCCTCTGGCACGCCTTCGAGCTGATGGTCGAGCGGGCGGACGAGCTGGCCCTGCTGATGACGCTCGAGATGGGGAAGCCGGTAGCCGAGTCCAAGGCGGAGATCATCTATGCGGCGGACTTCTTCCGCTGGTTCTCGGGCGAGGCGCTGCGGATCGACGGCAACTACAAGCAGTTCGCCAACGGCACGAGCCGCGTGCTCGTGATGAAGCAGCCGGTCGGCCCGTCGCTGATGATCACGCCCTGGAACTTCCCGATGGCGATGGGCACGCGCAAGGTCGGACCGGCGCTGGCGGCCGGCTGCACGTGCCTGATCAAACCGGCCCAGCAGACGCCGCTGTCGATGCTCGCGATGGCGCAGATCCTCGAGGAGGTCGGGCTGCCGGGCGGCGTCCTCAACATCGTCACCACCTCCTCGTCGGGTCCCACCACGGGGCCGCTGATCGCCGACGACCGCCTGCGCAAGCTGTCGTTCACGGGCTCGACGGAGGTCGGCCGCAAGCTGATCGAGGCCTCGGCGCAGAACGTGCTCAAGACCTCGATGGAGCTGGGCGGAAACGCGCCCTTCCTGATCTTCGACGACGCCGACCTGGACGCCGCCGTCGACGGCGCTCTGCTCGCCAAGATGCGCAACATCGGGGAGGCGTGCACGTCGGCGAACCGCTTCCACGTGGCCGAGCCGATCCGCGAGGAGTTCGAGCGGCGGCTGGGTGACCGGATGGGGTCGCTCAAGATCGGCCGTGGCACCGAGGAGGACGTGAAGGTCGGCCCGCTGATCGACGAGCCCTCACGCGAGAAGGTGGCGGGCCTCGTGCAGGACGCGCTCGACAAGGGCGCGACCCGCGTGGTCGGCGGCGAGATCCCGGACGGGCGCGGCTACTTCTACGCGCCGACGGTGCTGGGCGGGGTGCCGGATGACGCCCGCCTGCTGCGCGAGGAGATCTTTGGCCCGGTGGCGCCGGTCACCGGTTTCGAGTCCGAGGAGGACGCCATTGCGCGGGCCAACGACACCGAGTACGGGCTCGTCGCCTACGTGTTCACGCGCGACATCAAGCGCGCACTGCGCGTCTGCGAAGGCCTCGAGACCGGCATGGTGGGCCTGAACCAGGGCATGGTCTCGAACGCCGGCGCTCCTTTCGGCGGCGTCAAGCAGTCCGGCATCGGGCGCGAGGGGGGTAAGGAGGGCCTGGAGGAGTTCCTCGAGACGAAGTACGTGGCCGTCAACCTCTGATCGCAAACAACCGCAGGAACCTCTCGACGGTCTTCCGGTCACCTTCGACTTCGGCCGCCCCGGATCGCACGGCTTCGCCGAGCCCGAGTCCCTGCCACAACAGGGCCACGAGGGTCATCGTGCTCGCCGCCAGCACGGCGTCGGACTCGCCGGCGCCGCCGCGGGCGATCTCGATGTCGCCGTCGGACACCTGCACAGCGAATGTCTGCTCGTCGAGGTGGAGCTCGACGGTCATCGACCCGTCCCTCGCGGTCGCCGGATCGAAGACGGTCTTCAGGGCGAGGATCGTCGAATCCACGCCCATGTCGTGACCGTCGGGCGGAAACGGGACGCTCGTGCCCCAGCGGCCGAGAGCGAGTATCACCGGCTCGAGTTCGCGGCCGCGTTCCGTGAGCTCGTAGACCCTCGAGCCCGCCGGCGGCGGCAGCCGGCGCCGGGTGACCACGCCGTCGGCCTCCAGCTCGCGCAGCCGCTGTGAGAGCACGTCGGGGCTCAGGTTGGGGAGTCCGGCTCGCAGATCTGTGAAGCGCTTCGGCCCGAGCAGCAGCTCGCGGACCACGAGCAGCGCCCAGCGCTCTCCGACCACGTCGAGCGCCCGGGCGATCCCGCAGGGGTCACCGTATGTCCGCGTCCTCGTCACTCGTCGAAGTCTACTCAGTGGACGGTGTTACCAAGCTCACAGTTGGACTTTCCAACTATATGCTAGGCTGCGCCGACGTAATCCTCGACGCAAGGAGACCAGCGTGAGCGAGCGAGACGGATACCAGCCCGGTGTGCCCGCGTGGGTGGACAACCTCGCAAGGGATCCGCGGCGGCAGACGGACTTCTACGGCGCCCTCTTCGGGTGGGAGTTCACGGGCCCCGGCGCGATGCCCGGCGACCCACCAGGGGAGTACTTCGTGGCGCAGCTTCGCGGGCGCGAGGTCGCCGGGATCGGCTCGCTCCCCGAGGGCGGGGAACTCGAACCGGCCTGGAACACGTACATCGAGGTGGAGAGCGTCGAGCGTGCGGCGCGGGACGTCGAGGCGGCCGGCGGAACGGTCCTGGATGGTCCATTCGACATCGCCCCGGCGGGCCGCATCGCGGTCGTCACCGACCGGGCGGGCGCGCCGTTTTGCATCTGGCAACCCGACGCGCGCCGCGGCGCCGAGCTAGTCAACGAGCCAAGCGCATGGAGCATGAGCGCGCTCAACACTCCCGACCCCGACGAGGCCGCCGAGTTCTATCGCGCCGTGTTTGGCTGGGAGACCGAGCCCTTCCAGCTCGGTGAGTTCGATGCGACGATGTTCCGCCTGCCCGGCTACGTGGGCGGCAACCCCGGGCAGCCGGTGCCACGCGACGTGATCGCCGCGATGCTGCCGCTCGCCGGCGAAAACGGCGACGGGCCGAAGCCGCACTGGAGCGTGGATTTCTGGGTCGGGGACATCGACGCCACCGCCGGCAAGGCCGCGGAGCTCGGGGGCAGCGTGGTGGTGCCGCCGTACGAGATACCGGGCTTCCGCCAGGCAGTTCTGATGGATCCCGAGGGCGCCGCCTTCAGCGCCACGCAGCTCATGATCGCCGGGCCTGCATGATCCTGTGCGGGCCTTGAAGCCCGTCCGCTGAGGTGCGCAACATGAACGCATGCCCCTCCCCCGGGGGACCCGAGCCGGCGCCACGGTCCTGGCACTGGTGGCGGCGCTCCTCGTCCCGGCGCCTGCCGAGGCCGGTCGCGCGAACGTGGCCGCGCTGCAGTCTGCCCTGACCAGGCTGCATCTGTACAAGGGCTTCGTGGACGGGGTCCGGGGGCCGCTCACGCGCAGCGCGGTCGTGCGCTTCCAGCGCCGCCGCGGGCTGCTCGTCGACGGCATCGCCGGTCCGCAGACGAGGCACGCGCTCGGCCGCTACGGGCGGCCGTCACTGGGCAGCAGGGTGATGCGGCTGGGGCACCATGGCTGGGACGTCGCGGCGCTCCAGTACCTGCTCCAGCGCAGGGGCTACGGGCCGGGCACGGCCGACGGTGTGTTCGGCGGCCTCACACAGGCCGCGGTGCTGCGCGCCCAGAGGGCCGCCGGCATCGCTGTGGACGGGCTTGCCGGGAGCGCGACGATCGGTTCGCTGCGGGGCCGCATCGGCGGTTCCTCGCCGGTTTCCTCGCCCACCGGACCGGTCAGTTTCCTGCGCCCCGTGCCGGGGCCGATCGGCGACGGCTTCGGCGCGCCGCGTGCGGGCGGCAGGCGCCACCAGGGTGTTGACTTCCCCGTGGCCTACGGCACCCGCGTCGGCGCCGCCGGCGTGGGCACCACGATCTTCGCGGGGCAAAACTACGGGGGCTACGGCAACCTGGTCGTGATCCAGCACCGGCTGGGGTACACGACCTGGTACGCGCATCTGTCATCGATCACGACGTGGGTCGGGGAGCAGGTCAACGGGGGGACGCGCATCGGCTACGTTGGCTCGACGGGCTACTCGACCGGCCCGCACCTCCACTTCGAGGTGCGCCGCTACAACACCCCGATCGACCCGGCGCCGATGCTGCTCACCACGGTGGCGAGCCGAGCTGGCGGCGCCGAGCAGGAGCACGAGGACCTCGAGTGCGCCGTCGATGCCGATCACGGCGGCGTGGAGGCCCCGCGCGGCTCCTCGTGGATCGCGCGCGAGCGGCTCTGCCGGCGCTGATCAGTCCGAGGGGTTCGTCCCGCGCGTCATGGCGCGCAGGTCCAGTGCCTTGTCGAGCGTCTCCTCGTCCACGCCCTTCTCGAGCGCGACCTCGCGGATCGTGCGCCCGGACGCCAGCGCCTCGTTGACGATCTCCGTGCCCCGGTCGTAGCCGATGAACGGGTTGAGCGCCGTGGCGATCGCGGGCGTCGACTCCGCATAGCGCCGCAGTATCTCCTCGTTGGCCTCGAGCCCGTCGACGCAGCGCTCGGCCAGCATGTGACACGCCGAGGTCAGGATCCGAATCGACTCGAACACGTTGCGGGCCATCATCGGCACGCGCACGTTCAGCTCGAAGGCGCCCTGGGTGCCGGCCACGGTCACCGCCGCGTCGTTGCCGATCACCTGTGCCGCCACCTGCAACACGACCTCGGGGATCACCGGGTTGACCTTGCCCGGCATGATCGAGGAGCCCTTCTGGAGCTCCGGCAGCCGGAGCTCGACCAGGCCGGTGCTCGGCCCGGAGCCCATCAGTACGAGGTCGTTCGCGATCTTCGTGAGCGACACCGCCACGCCCTTGAGGGCGGCGTGCAGCTCGACCAGGCCGTCGCGGTTGGCCTGGGCCTCGAAGCGGTCGCGCGGGGCCGTGCCGAGACCGAGCCGCTCCCGCACGCGCTCCGCGAACTCCGGATGCGTGTTGAGCCCGGTGCCGGTGGCGGTACCGCCGAGCGGGATCTGGGCGGCGCGTGCGAGCGCGTCGCGAACGCGGTCGCGGCCGAGCGTCACCTGGGCGCTGTAGCCGCCGAACTCCTGGCCGAGCGTCACCGGGACGGCGTCCATCATGTGGGTGCGGCCGGACTTGACGAGGTCGGCGAACTCATCCGCCTTGCGCTGGAACGAGCCCGCCAGGCGCTCGAGCGCCGGCAGCAGCTCCGTCTGCACCGCGTCGACCGCGGCCAGGTGGACGGCGGAGGGGAACACGTCGTTCGACGACTGCCCCATGTTCACGTGATCGTTGGCGTGCGCCTCGTCCCCGGCGAGGTTCGCGATCACCTCGTTGGCGTTCATGTTGCTCGAGGTGCCCGAGCCGGTCTGAAAGACGTCGATCGGAAACTGGTCGTCGTGCTTGCCGCTCGCCACCTCGTCGCCGGCGCGGGCGATTCGCTCGGCGATGTCTGCGTCGAGCAGCCCGAGCTCGGCGTTCACCCGGGCGGCTTCGGCCTTGATGCGGCCCAGCCAGCGCACGACCGGAGTCGGTACGCGCTCGCCGGACACCGGGAAGTTCTCGATCGCCTTGGCGGTCTCGGGGCCCCAGAGCTCGCGCTCCGCCGAGGCGGGTGCCCCGTCTGCTCCAACTGCCATTCGTCTCCTTCGTAGCTTCCTGACAGGAGGCTATCCCAGCGGCCGCGACCCCAGCAGAGGCTCAGGCGGCCAGCTTCCGGCACAGCTCGGCGAGCGAGCGCTTCTCGCCCTCGTCGAGCGCCCCGAATGCCCGTGTGACCCTGTCCGAGTGGGCCGGGAAGAGCCGCTCCACGACCGCCCGCCCCGAGTGGCTCAGATCGACGATGACGCTGCGCCTGTCCTCGGGCGCGCGGCGCCTGAACACGAGCCCGCGCGCCTCGAGCGTGGCCGTGACCTCGGTGGCGTTCGCCTTGCTCCAGCCAAGCCGGCGCCGCAAGGTCCGCAGCTCGAGTGAGCCGCCGGCCGTCGTCAGGACGACGAGCGCCGAGAAGCCGGCCGCCGAGACCCCCTCGCGCTCGAGCTCCGCCGCGAGCCGGCGGCGCACCGCCGCCTCGGCGCGCAGCAGCGCCTGCAGAGCCCGGTGGGCGAGTGGATCGCCAAGCTCGAGGGTGGACATTCCGGGCCGATCGTAGGTGTGGTGCCGGACGGTCGGGGACGGCGGCCGCAGCCACCTAAAATCGTCGCCCCGTGACCCGCCATCGTCCCGTCGACAGTGCACAGTCGTTCCCTGAGCTCGAGGAGCAGGTGCTGGAGCGCTGGCGCGAGCGCGACGTCTTCCACGAGTCGATCCGCCGTCGCAAGGGCTCCCCGCCGTTCATCTTCTACGAGGGGCCGCCCACCGCCAACGGCCGCCCCGGCTCGCACCACGTCCTGAGCAGGGTCTTCAAGGACGTCTTCCCCCGCTACCGCACGATGACCGGGCACTTCGTTCCCCGCAAGGGCGGCTGGGACTGCCACGGCCTCCCGGTCGAGCTCGAAATCGAGAAGGAGCTCGGTTTCACCAGCAAGCACGACATCGAGCGCTACGGCATCGCCGAGTTCAACGCCAAGTGCCGCGAGTCGGTGCTGCGCTACATCGACGAGTGGAACGACCTGACCGAGCGGATCGGCTTCTGGCTCGACACCGATGACGCGTACTACACGCTCACGAACGAGTACATCGAGTCCGTCTGGTGGTCGCTCAAGGAGGTCTGGAAGAAGGGCCTCCTCACCGAGGGCCACAGGGTGGTCCCCTACTGCCCGCGCTGCGGCACGGCGCTGTCGAGCCACGAGGTGGCGTCCGGCTACGAGGACACGCTCGACCCCTCCGTGTACGTGAGGTTCCCGCTCAAGGACGACTCGGGTGTCTCGCTGCTCGCCTGGACGACGATGCCGTGGACGCTCGTTCCGCACGCCGCGATCGCGGTCGACCCCGAGGTCACCTATGTCCGGGCCCGCGTCGGCGACGATCGCCTGATCCTCGCCGAGGCGCTCGTCGAGCGCGTGCTCGGCGGGGATGCGCAGATCGAGGAGAGGATGCCCGGCTCGGCGCTGCTCGGGCTGCGCTACGAGCCGCCGTTTCCGTACATCGGCGACTACGGCGAGCGAGGTCACACCGTGCTGGCCGGTGACTTCGTCTCGATCGAGGACGGCACCGGCGTCGTCCATACCGGGGCCGCCTTCGGCGAGGACGACTTCCGGCTCGCGACCGAGAACGGCCTCACGATCCACAACCCCGTCAACCCGGACGGCACGTTCGACGAGCGCACCGGCCCCTTCGCCGGGATGCACGTGCGCGAGGCGGACGCCCACATCATCGAGGCGCTCGGCGAATCCGGCCGCCTCTTCCGGGCGGGTGAGTACGAGCACGCCTACCCGCACTGTTGGCGCTGCGGCACGCCGCTCATCTACTACGCGAAGACGAACTGGTACGTCCGCACGACCGAGCGGAAGGCCGAGCTGCTCGCCGCCAACGAGACGATCGACTGGTATCCCGAGCACATCAAGCACGGGCGCTTCGGCAAGTGGCTCGAGAACAATGTCGACTGGGCGCTCTCGCGCGAGCGCTATTGGGGCACGCCGCTCCCGATCTGGCGCGCCGACGACGGCGAGGTGGTCTGCATCGGCTCGCTCGACGAGCTGCGCGAGCTCGGCGCGGAGGTGCCGGACGACCTCCACCGCCCCTACATCGACGACGTCACCTTCGAGCGCGACGGCAAGACCTTCCGGCGCGTGCCCGACCTGATCGACGTCTGGTGGGACTCGGGCTGCATGCCGTTCGCGCAGTGGCACGCCCCGTTCGAGAACGGGGAGGTCTTCGAGGAGCGCTTCCCCGCCGACTACATCTGCGAGGGGCTCGACCAGACGCGCGGCTGGTTCTACTCGCTCCTCGCGGTGTCCACGCTGCTATTCGACCGCAGCTCGTATGAGACTTGCCTCTGCCTCGGCCTGATCCTCGATCCCGACGGCCAGAAGATGTCCAAGTCGAAGGGCAACGTGGTGGTGCCCTGGGACGTCCTGAACACCCACGGGGCGGACGCGTTCCGCTGGTACTACTTCACCTCGAAGCAGCCCTGGGACGGATACCGCTTCTCGCTCGAGACGGTCGGCGAGTCCGTGCGGCAGCTCCTGAAGCCGCTCTGGAACTCGTACGCGCTGTACGTGCAGTACGCCAACCTGAGCGATCCCTTCTCCCCGGGGACGGAAACCGACCTCGACCGCTGGATCCGCTCCCGACTCGCCGCGACCATCGAGCGCGTGACCGAGCGCATGGAGGACTACGACACCACCTTCGCCGGGCGCGCCATAGCCGAATTCGTGGACGACCTCTCGAACTGGTACGTGCGCCTGTCGCGGCGCCGTTTCTGGGACGGTGACGAGGCCGCCTTCGAGACGCTGCACGCGACGCTCGTGACGCTGGCGAAGCTGCTCGCGCCGTTCACGCCCTTCGTAGCCGACGAGATCTACGAGAACCTCGACGGCGCCGAGCCGTCGGTGCATTTGTGCGACTTCCCGGTGCCCGGCGAGCGGGACGAGCAGCTCGAGTGGCAGATGCAGGTGGTGCGCGACGCGGTCGTGCTCGGCCGGGCGGCGCGCGGTCACGCCAAGATCAAGGTGCGCCAGCCGCTACGCGAGGCCGTCGTCGTGGCGGCGGACCGCGAGCGGGCGGCGATCGAGCGGCTCGACTCGCTGCTCACCCAGGAGCTGAACGTCAAGAGCGTGCGCTACGTGTCCGAGGCCGACGAGCTCGGGCGCTTCGAGGTGAAGCCGAACTACCGCTCGCTCGGTCCCCGCTTCGGTAAGCAGATGCCCCAGGTGGCGGCGGCGATCGCGGCGCTCGATCCGGCGCGCCTGCGGGCGGGCGAGCGCGTCGGCCTGCACGTGGACGGCCACGAGCACGAGATCGGCCCGGACGACGTCCTGATGACGCTACAGCCGCTCGACGGCTACCAGGTGGAGCGCTCGGGCACGCACGCGGTGGCGCTCAACCTCGAGCTGGACGACGAGCTGCGCCGCGAGGGATTGGCGCGCGAGGTGGTCCATGCGATCCAGGGGGTGCGCAAGGACGTCGGCCTGAACGTCGAGGACCGGATCGCGCTGAGGCTGGGCGGCGACGCCGAACTGGTGGACGCCGCACGCGCGCACGCGGACTACGTGGCGCGCGAGACGCTCGCCACCTCGACCGCATACGACGGCGTGGATGGCAGCGCTGTCTCGATCGACGGCCGCGAGTTGCTGATCTCCGTCGAGCGCCAGTAGGCTGGCGGCGCCATGAAGCTGCCGCCGCTCTTCGAGGACCGGCCGGTGCCGGCGCAGCTGATCGGTGGGATCCTGGTGCCGGTGGTGTTCGGGATCGTCACCGGCCTGGCGCTCGGCTGGAACGGCGTCGTCTACTGGATCCTCGTCGGCCCGCTCGCGATCATCGGCGGCTTCCTCGGCGGGATGGAGCACGATGGAGGGGACGACGGCTTTGTGCGCGGCCTGATCGGGGGGCTCGTGTTCGGGAGCTTCGTCCTGATCGGCTTCGAGATCGCCAACACCGAGGCCAAGGCCTACCTGGGCGAGCCGCAGGTCGGGCTCGTCTTCGTGACGACGTTCGTCGGCGGAATCCTGGGCGCGCTGGGCGGCGCCTACAGGGCCAGGCTCGAGCGCGACCAGCGCGCCGCGGCCTAAAACCTAGGCCGCGAGCGACGGCGCGAGCTCTTGCAGGAGGCGGCTCTTCGGCACGGCTCCGATGATCTGATGCACCGGCGCGCCGTTCTTGAAGAGCAGCAGCATCGGGATCGACATCACGTTGTACTGCGCCGCGGTCTGCGGGTTGTCGTCCACGTTCAGCTTGACGACACGCAGGTCATCGCGCTCGCTGTCGAGCTCCTCGAGATGCGGGGCGATGATCCGGCAGGGGCCGCACCAGGGTGCCCAGAAGTCGACCAGCACAGGCTTGTCGGCCTCTAGGACCTCAGCCTGGAAGTTGTCGTCGGTGACTTCGTTGAGTGCGCCTGCCACTGTCGCTCCTTTTGTCCTCGCTCGCGAGCTCCTGATGAGTCGCTATACAAAATATAGCGCCACTCAGCGGCGGAGCGCCAAAGGCCGGTCTCACCGGCGGAGCCTCAGCGCGGGCACCTTCCAGACGGCCTCGAGGGCGATCCTCGCGGTCATCTTGGACGAGCCGACGCGGCGCTCCCGAAACAGTATCGGCACCTCCGTGACCGAGAAGCCGGCGCGCACCGCCTTGTAGGTGAGCTCGATCTGGAAGCCGTAGCCGTCGGCGTGCACGTCCTCGAGCTCGATCGCCTCGAGCACCCGCCGGTGGAAGCACTTGAAGCCGCCGGTCAGGTCACGCACCGGCACGCCCAGCAGGATGCGCGCATAGGCCGAGCCGCCGCGCGAGAGCAGCCTCCGCACCTTGCCCCACTCGGTCACGCCGCCCCCCGGGACGTAGCGCGAGCCCAGCACCAGGTCGGCGGTGTCCGCGGCGGCGATCAGCCGCGGCAGGTCGGCGGGGTCGTGCGAGAAGTCGGAGTCCATCTCGAGCACGAGCTCGGCGCCTGCTTCGAGGGCGATCGCGAAGCCCGCCAGGTAGGCGCGGCCGAGACCCTCCTTGCGGGGCCTGTGGAGCACCCGCACCGGCTCCAGCTCCTGCGACAGCCGCTCTGCGATCAGGCCGGTCCCGTCCGGCGAGCCGTCGTCGACGACCAGGATCGTGTGCGGGGTCCCGGTTCGCTCGAGCTGCACCAGGGCGGCCCGAACGAGCGCCTCGATGTTCTCGGCCTCGTTGTAGGTCGGCAGGATGAGCCAGGCGCCGGGCAAGGCGCGTACCCTAGCCACGGCATGCGCAACGCGGAGATCGCCGAGGCCTTCGAGGAGCTGGCCAGTCTCTACGAGCTGGACGGCGCGGTGGTGTACCGCGTGGTGGCCTACAGAAACGCCGCCAAGGCGATCCGCGAGGCGGGCGTGTCCGTCGAGGAGCTCGCCAAGCAGGGACGCGTGGAGGAGCTCGCCGGGGTCGGAAAGACGATCGCCGAGAAGATCGACGCGCTGCTCGAGCAGGGGTCGATCCCCTCTGCCGACAAGCTGAAGGCGAAGATCCCCGCGGGGCTCGTCGAGGTGACCCGCATCCCGGGGCTCGGGCCCAAGCGCGCCCGGCTTCTGTACGACCACCTGGGGATCACCTCGCTCGACGACCTCCGGCGGGCGGCCGAGGACGGCAGCCTCAAGGACGTCCCGGGATTCGGGAGCAAGGCGGAGGAGAACGTGGCGGCCGCGCTGGCGGCCGGCGCCGACGGACGCCCCAAGCCGCGCGTGCTCCTCTCGAGGGCCCTCTCCGTGGGCGAGGAGCTCGTGGCCGCGCTGCGCGACCATCCGGCGGCCGTGCGCGTGGAGCTGGCGGGCAGCGCGCGCCGCTGGGCCGACACGGTGAAGGACCTCGACATCGTGGCCGCGTCAAGCGATCCCGCCGCCCTCTCCACTGCTTTCTGCGAGCTCCCGCCGGTGGACGCGGTGGCGACCTCCGGAGAGGCCGGCGCCAAGGTGATGACCCACTCCGGTGTGGCGGTCGACCTCCGGATCGTCCCCGAGGAGGCGTTCGGGAACCTGCTCCAGCACTTCACGGGCTCGGGCAGGCACAACGAGGCGTTGCGCACGGACGCCGTCCGGCGCGGGCTTCACGTGAGCGAGTACGGGATCAGCGACGACGAGAGCGGCGAAAGTCAGGCCTTCACCACCGAGGAGGAGGTCTACGAGCGCCTCGGGATGGCCTACATCCCGCCGGAGCTGCGCGAGAACCGCGGCGAGCTCGAGGCCGCCCGGAACGGCGAGCTGCCGAAGCTGATCGAGCTGGACGACCTGCGCGGCGACCTGCACATGCACACGACGCTCTCGGACGGGCGCAACACGCTCGACGAGATGGTGGCGCAGGCGGGCGAGCTCGGCTACGAGTACATCGCGATCACCGACCACTCGGCGTCGCACGGCTTCGGCGATGACGTTCAGCCCGATGCACTGCGGCGCAGGATGGAGGAGATCCGGGCGCTTGACGTTCCCGGCCTGCTCGTACTCACCGGTACCGAGACGAACGTCCTGCCCGACGGCATGCTCGATTACGACGACGAGCTGCTCGCCGAGCTCGACTGGGTCGTGGCGAGCCTGCACACCTCGTTCCGGCTGTCGGAGCAGCAGCAGACGGAGCGCATGCTCCGCGCGATGGAACACCCGCTGGTCGACGTGATCGGTCACCCGACAGGGCGCCTGATCGAGCGCCGCGAGCCCTACCCGCTCGACGTCGACCGGGTGATCGCGAAAGCGGTCGAGACGGGGACGTTCCTCGAGATCAACGCGAACCCCGACCGCCGCGACCTGAACGACGTCTACGCGCGCGCCGCCGCCCAGGCGGGGGTGACGCTGATGATCGACTCGGACTCACACGGGACCGAGACGCTCGCGAACATCCGCTATGGCGTCGCAACCGCACGGCGTGCCTGGCTGACGGCCGAGCAGGTGGGGAACACCCGCCCCTGGGACGAACTGCGCCGCATGCGCAAGCGCGGCGCGTAGGGCCCTACCCCGGCACCGCCTCGATTTTCCGCAGCCCGGGCAGGCGCAGCAGCTGCGGGCGCCCGAAAGGCGAGGTGCGATCGAACCAGAACTCCACGCCGTCGCGGCCCTCGATGGCGGCGACGGCGGCGGACTGGCGCCGCCAGACGAGCGCCACGAGCAGGCAGTAGCCGGTCGCGATAGCGGGCACCTGGGGAAAGAAGATGCCGATCACCGCCGCCCCGATCGTGAGCACGATCAGGGCCCAGAGGCGGTTGAACAGCACAGTGCCCGGCTCGAGCTCGGGCAGCGAGTTTGTCTTGCGTGCCGACGCGAGCAGCCCGGCGATTCCGGGGGTGGGCGCGAGCCGGCGCCCCAGCCAGAGGCCGGCCAGCGTGGCGACGCACCACCAGATCGCCGCCACGTAGACGAGCGTGTTGCTGTCCTCCCTGGTGGCGCCCGCCACCGAGACGATCGCGAGCGCGGTGGCGGCCCCGCCGAAGAGGATCACCGACACGCGCAGGAAGTCCCGGAACCTCACCTGCGCGCCGGGGTCATGCTTCGGCGAGCGCGGTCAGAACCCTCGAGAAGCCCTCGACCCCGTCGACGACGAGGTCGGCGCGCTCGACGATCGCTGCCGGGCCCTCGTCGGAGCGGACGCCCACGCGCACCGAAGACTCGAGGATGCCGTCGTGCATGAGCGACTCGAGCTCGTCGAACGCGTCCAGGTCGGTGGCGTCGTCGCCGCCGTAGAGCGCGGAGCGCGCACCGGAGCGCGTGACGAGGTCGCGCACGGGCTGGCCCTTGTCGATCGGCACCGGCGGGCGGATCTCGAGGACCTTGCGGCCCCAGTGGGTGGCGAAGCCCGCCGCCTCGGCCTCTTGGGCGAGGCCCTCGAGCAGGGTGCGGGCACGGTCCTCGTCGGGCGCGCCGCGCCAGTGGAAGGCCGCGATCGGGCCCTTGTCCTCGATCCGCACGCGGAGCCGCCGTGCCTCGCCGGTATCGCGCTCGGCCGCGAAGCGCTGGACGCGCTTCTCCCAGCTCTTGAAGGCCGGCACGGTGCGCGGACGCGCCGAGCCGGGCTCGAGCAGCTCGGCCCCATGCGAGCCCGCGTAGGCGATGCCTCCCACGCCCACGAGCCGGCGCACGTCGGCGGCTGCGCGCCCGGAGATACAGGCCACGCACGCGAAGCGGCGGGCGAGCCTGCCGAGCAGGACGGAGGTCTCCTCTCTCACATGCGCGTCCTGGGGCCGCCCCACGATCGGAGCGAGCACGCCGTCGACGTCGCAGAAGATCGCAGCCCGCGACGGATCGCGGGTCAGCGGCCGCAGCGCTTCGGCGAGCGCCTCTGCGGGGGGAGCGGACACGGGCCGTAGTATGCCCCGCGATGTCGTCCAGGCTGCTCCGCCTCGCCGCCATCGGCACCGCGGCGGGTGCGTTCTCCGGCCTGTTCGGCGTCGGAGGGGGCACGATCATCGTTCCGCTCTTGGTGCTCTGGCTCGGCTACGGGCAGAGGGAGGCGACGGCCACCTCACTGGCGGCGATCATCGTGATCGGCGCGCTGGCGGCCGCCGCGCAGGCCGCCTACGGCAACATCGACCTGTGGAAGGGCATCCTGATCTCGCTCCCAGCCGTGGCCGGCGTAGTGGCCGGCACGGCGATCCAGCAGCGAGTCTCCGAGAAGGCGGTTATCGCCGGCTTCGTTGCGCTAATGGTCGCCTCGGCCGCGGTGTTGATCTTCTAGGTGGACGCCCTCGACCTCACAGGCCTGCTCGTTTTCGGGTTCGCCGCCGGTGTCACCGGCGGCCTGCTCGGAGTCGGCGGCGGCGTACTGCTCGTGCCGGCGCTCGTCCTGTTCGCCGAGGAGTCGCAGCTCGGGGCGGAGGCCACCTCGCTCGTTGCGATCGTGCCCGTGGCGCTCGTGGGCACCTGGCGCCAGCGTGAGTACGGCAACGTCCGGCTGCGCGATGGCCTCCCGATCGGCGTGCTGTCGCCGCTCGGCGTGCTCGCCGGCGTCGCGCTGGCGAACGCGGTTTCCGAGCGGACGCTCGAGTTGTCGTTCGCAGCGATGCAGCTCGTATTTGCCTGGCAACTCGCGGGCAAGGCGGGTCTGCGCTAGGTTCCGCACGAATGGACATCCTCGAGGTCACCACCCAGGACTCGGGCGGGCAGGTGACGATTTCATTGAAGGGTGAGCTCGACCTCTCGAGCGTCGGCAAGGTCCAGGAGGAGCTGCGCCGCGTGGAGGCCGAGGGCCCTGCCTTGCTCGTCCTCGATCTCTCCAATCTGACCTTCCTCGACTCGACCGGTCTGCGTGCCGTGGTCACCGCCGACGAGCGCGCTCGTGAGAACGGCCGCCGCTTCGTGGTCGTGCGCGGGCCGGATGCGGTGCAGCGCGTCTTCGCGATCACCCGCTTGGAGGAACGGCTCGAGATGGTCGACGACGCCTCGAGCTTGGCGTAGAGCGCGTGTAGCGGCACGGGCTGGGTGGGCGTAGCATCCAACCCGTGAGCGCTACGGAGCTCACGGCGCGTCCCGAGGTCGTTGCCCTGGTCAGTCGGGGCGAGGAACGGGGCTGCGTGAACATCTCCGAGCTGGAGGAGGTGGTGCAGGCGCTCGATCTGCTGGCAGACGATGTCGACTACATCGAGGAGCAGCTCGAGAACCGCGGCATCGAGCTGTCCGACGACTGTGGACGCCCGGGCGTCGAGCCCACCGCCTTCCGCAACGGCGAGCTGGCCGCGGCGACTACGGACGCACTCCAGCTGTTCCTGAACGAGATCCGCCGTTATCCGCTGTTGACCGCGGACGAGGAGACCGAGCTCGCCAAGCGGATCGAGCAGGGTGACCTGGACGCCAAGGAGCGCATGATCAACTCGAACCTGCGCCTGGTCGTCTCTATCGCAAAGAAGTACCAAGGCCAGGAGCTGTCGCTGCTCGACCTGATCCAGGAGGGCATCTTCGGCCTGATCCGCGCCGCGGAGAAGTTCGACTGGCGCAAGGGCTTCAAGTTCTCGACCTACGCGACCTTCTGGATCCGCCAGGCGATCCAGCGCGGGCTCGCCAACAAGGCCCGCACGATCAGGATCCCGGTGCACATCGGCCAGCGCGAGCGCAAGATCGTGCGCACCGAGCGGGAGTTGCAGGCGAAGCTGGGGCGAGAGCCGACCGACGAGGAGATAGCCGCGGCCGCCGAGCTTCCGCTCACCCAGGTCGAGGAGGTCCGTGAGGCGGCCCGCACAGTCACGAGCCTCGACCGGCCGGTGGGCGAGGAGGGCGACACGTCGTTGCGGGACCTCCTCGAGGGGGACTCGCCGCCGGTCGACCAGGAGGTCGAGCTGAGCATCGGCGAGGAGCTGCTGCGGCGGACGGTCGAGGAGCTGCCCGAGACCGAGCGGCGCGTGATCCGGCTGCGCTACGGGATCGACGGGCAGGACCCGCAGCCGCTGCGCGAGACCGGGCGCCGGCTCGGCCTGTCGGCGGAGCGCGTGCGCCAGCTCGAGTCGAAGGCGCTCAAGCGTCTAGCGATGCGGCGTGAGCTCGAAGCGCTGCGGGAGGTCGCGTGAGCTCCATCGAGGCCGAGGGCGAGCAGCTCGCCGCCGTCTCCAACGCGATCGTCGGGATCTTCAGCGAGTACTACGGACGAGGGCCCACCCGGGCCAAGACCTACGTGTTCGACGACAACGTGCTCTGCGTCCTCGAGGATTTCCTCACAACGGTGGAGCGCACCCTTGTCGACAACGGGCAGGAGCAGCTCGTGCGCGCGGTACGGCTGAGGTTCCAGGACACGGTGCAGGACAGGCTGAAGGACGCGGTGCAGGAGATCACCGGCCGCCCGGTGATCGCCTACAACAGCCAGGTGACTTTCCACCCGCTGGTCGGCTTCGAGATCTTCGTGCTCGGGAACTCGCAGGACGACGCCGGACGCTAGACGGGTCAACCGGCTCCGCACGGCGTCCCCGCAGGTCCGTAGCGCGGCTCCGGTGACCCTTTTGACCGGGCTACCCGGACGAAGCGCGCCCAAACGACTACGGCAGGGACACGTCCGGCGTCCGCGCCAGGTTCGCCGCGGCCACTACGAAATGCAGCCCGGGAGCGAAGCGCGCGGGGCGGCCGTCGCCCTGGGCCGAGTAGCCTGCGCGTTCGTCGAGCAGCGCGACTATCGACGCGCAGACTTCCGCCTGCGGGGCCTCGTCTCCCACCTCACAGGCGAGCCGCACCAGCGCCAGCGTCTCGGTGGGCTCGACGCCGTTGAACATCTGGCCGAGCGCGCTCAGCAGGAACGCGTAGACGCGATCGAGTAGTGGGTCGCGAGAGAGCCCGCCGACGCCCGGCGCCGGGCCGAGATCGAGCGGCTCCTCGCACGCCAGCAGGCGGGCGGTCTGCCCGCCGAGCACGCTGCGCACCTGCTCTTCGCCGAGCCCGACCTGGAGCGCGTTGCGGAGCGCGTTCACGGCGCCCCACGCCGGAGAGCCATAGGGCGCATCGCTCGCCATCAGGACCTGGCCGGGTGGCACCAGCGCGAGCAGGGCCTGCAGGTCGCTCGGCGACCACCAGGCCGTGTCGAAGAAGAGGTTGGGGTGCTCCGGGGCCACGCGCCAGATCCAGGCGAGGTCCGAGATCCCCGCGTGGGCGAGGATCAGGCGCATGCCCGGATGGCGCGTGCAGGCCTCGACCGCGTGGCGGCCGAGGGCCGGGATGCCGCGCCCCGCGTGGCACATGATCGGGAGCGTGCGCTCATCGGCCAGCGCGAAGACCGGCTCCAGGTCCGGGTGGTCGAGGGTGAACCGCTCGGCGCGGGGGTGGAGCTTGATCCCGCGAGCGCCTGCCGCAAGCGTGCGCTCGGCCTCGGCCAGCGGGTTGTCATGCGGGTCGAGCCGGCTGAAAGCGAACAGCCTCCCTTCGGAGTCGAGGGCCTCGCTGATGACCATGTCGTTGGCCGGCGGATAGCCGTCCGGCTCATGCAGCGGGAAGACGACGGCTCGGCCGTCGATCCGTTCCAGAGCCGCGACCAGTTCCTCACCTCCGCAGCGGTAATCGTCCGGGTCGTTGAACCCGATGTGCGTGTGCACGTCGAGCAGCTCGAGGCCGGGAACCTCCCCACGCAGCCGCTCGAGCCAAGGCAGGATGCCTACGTCCGAAACCACGGGACGAGGAGACTAACTTCAGTCCAGCCCGTGCTCGAGGGCGCCCTTGACGCCGGCATCAAGCGCGTTCAGCCGGTACAGCGCCAGCGCCTCGGCGGAGCGGAAGCGACGCGCGGGGAGCGAGTCGGGACCGTGGTGGCCGAGGATGCAGTGCGAGAGAGCGTGGAGCTTTGCGTCCGGAAGGCCGCTCAGCCCTGCGCGCTCGCGCACCAGCTCCATGCCGAGCGGGAGGTGCCCGACGAGCGAGCCCGCCTCGGTGAGCACTATCTCCGCGCCAAGCTCGAACTCGCGAGTCTTCCCGGCGTCGTGGAGGATCGCCGCGCTGAGGAGCACGTCGCTGTTCAGACGCGGATGGAGCGTGCCCGTCTCGGCCGCCAGCGTCGCGACGGCGACCGTGTGCTCGAGCAGCCCGCCCAGGTAGGCGTGGTGGCCCGAGCGGGTGCATGGGGCGCGGCGGAAATCGGCACGGAAGGCTCCGTCCCCGAGGAACGAGTCGAGCAACCGGCGCAGGTCGGGGTCGTGGACCTCGCGCGCGAGATGCTCGAGGAAGCCGTCGAGCTCGTCGATGTCACGGTAGGCCACCGGCAGGAACTCGGCCGGATCGGCGGATCCGTCCTCGGCGCGGCGGATCGCCTTTAGGTCGACCTGCAACTCGTCGCGAAAGCGCTCCACGCGGCCGCGCACGCTGACAAGGTCCCCGCGCTCGAACTGGCCGGCCAGGAAGTCGGCGTCCCGGAACGCACGTCCTGGTATGGCGCCGGTGCGGTCGCGCAGCTCGACGGCGAGGTACGAACTCCCGTTCCGCGCGGTCAGCCGGTCCTTGCGAGTGCAGGCATAGATGCCCTCGATCTCGCCACCGGCTCTCAGCTCGGCCACGCTCATTCCGCCAATCCTGATCGCCCGAGCGGACGTCCCACCGGCCTTTCCCCGGGCGTCGAGTACGGTGAGAGTGATGAGCGACGTGATCTGGGACACGCGACCGAGGCTCCGGAAGCCGGTCATGGTGTGCGCGTTCAAGGGCTGGAACGACGCCGGCGAGGCCGCATCCGCGGCGCTCTCCTTCATACGCGGCTCGTTCGAGGCGTCGGACGTGGCGCGCATCGACCCCGAGGAGTACTACGACTTCACCGCCGTCCGCCCGACAGTCCGCCTCGCGGAGGGGCGCACGCGGAAGATCGACTGGCCGGCGAACCACGTATCCGTGGCCGAGGTGCCCGGTGCCGACGGAGATCTGGTGATGCTCCAGGGCGTGGAGCCGTCGCTGCGCTGGCGCCGCTTCACGGACAGCGTGATCGGCACGGCGCGCGAGCTCGACGTGCGCATGGTCATCACCCTCGGCGCGCTGCTCGCCGACGTGCCGCACAGCCGCCCGGTCTCGCTCACCGGCATCGGCTCGGACAGCTCACTCGTGGAGCGGCTTGGGTTTGACCCGCCGAGCTACGAGGGGCCGACGGGGATAGTCGGAGTGCTCCAGCACGCCTGCGCCGATGCGGGCCTTGCGGCGGCGAGCCTGTGGGCCTCGGTGCCTCATTACGTCGCGGCGTCGCCCAACCCGAAGGTCGCGCTCGCGCTCGTTCGTGGCTTCGAAGGGATCGCCGGGCTGGCGGTCGACGCCGGCGAGCTCGAGTCCGCCGCCGAGGATTACGAGCGCCAGGTGAGCGCCGCAGTGGCGAGCGACCCCGAGGTCAAGGCCTTCGTGGAGCGGCTCGAGAACGCGATGGACGAGGTGACGGCCGAGAACCCGCCCGACGAGGGGAGCCTGCCCTCCGCCGACACCATCGAACGCGACTTCCAGCGCTTCCTGCGCCAGCGCGGCCCTGACGAGTCGTAGATTCCGGCCAGGCGCCGCCGCGGGGCCGGGGGCGTGAGCCCCCGGATGGTCTCCTACTTCTCCGCTGCCGGACAGATGATCCGGTAGTCGCAGACGCGGCAGATCTCGCTCGACGGCGTCGGCTCGAACTGCTGCTTGAGGATCCCGCCGGCTATCTCCGTGACGGTCGCCTTGACCCGCTCGAGCTCCTCCTCGGAGTGCTCGACCGGCACCTTCTCGCCCGTCAGCACGTAGAAGTAGCTTTGAGCGGAGGTCTCGAGCCGCCACGACTCGCGCGCGCCCATCTGGTAGAGCGAGAGCTGGACGTCCTCGCGGAGATCCTCCGCCGACTTCGACTTGCCGGTCTTGTAGTCGATCAGCTCGTAGGTCCCGTCGGGATGCCTGTCGACGCGGTCGACCCGGCCGCGCAGCAGGTGTGGCCCGAGCCGGAACGCGAACGAGCGCTCGAACCAGACGGGCTCGGCCTCCGAGCGGCGGTCCTCGGCCCAGTAGCGCTCGAGCGCCTCCACCGCGCGCTCGCGGAACTGCTGCTCGTCGTCCGAGTCACCGAAGCCGGAGCGGCGCCACGAGGCGTCGAAGAGCTCCATAAGTTGCGCCAGCGATCCCCCTCCCTGGGAGTGGAAGCGCTCCAGCACCTGATGGACGACGATCCCGAAGCGCTGGTGGATCGTGGGCTCCTGGGGGATCCGGAAGACGCGCCCGAACTTGTACTTGAGCGGGCAGATCCGGTAGGTGTCGATGTCGCTCGCGGAGAGCATCAGGCCGCGGCCGCGCCGCGGGATGAAGGGGTCGAGCGAGGGCTCTGAGCCGTTGCCGTCCCCAACCGGCCGGGTGCCGGGCTCGCGCTCGGAGTCCCGCAGCCAGCCGTCGAGGGCGGACTGCTCGAGGATCTCGCGCTGCTCGGGGGTGGCGCACTGAACGAGGATCTCGTTTACCTCGGAGAGCGCCCGCTCGAGCGACTCGCCCTCCTTGGCGCGCTCGATGAGAGCCGCCACCTTGATCAACTCGAGGTAGCGCGACACAGCCTGGTCGACGTCCAAGTACGTGTCGAGCCGCATCTCCCCGAGCCGCCCGCCCACGCGGGCGACGGTGTCGAGCAGCTCGTCGCGCATGATCCGGAAGGTCGAATGGAGTCCCTCCGCCGGCCCGAACAGCTCCTCCTCGAAGCCCTCCTCGTCGACCTCCACGGCGGCTCGCGCCTCCTCGTAGAAGGGCGATGGACGAGGCGTGGTCCCAGGTTGCGCGCCCTCGGCCCAGGCCAGGACGAGCCCCTTGCGCGCCCGCGTCATCGCGACGTGCAGCAGGCGGCGCATCTCGGCATCGTGCTCCTCCCGCCCGCCGGCCGCCGGTAGCCGCTCCTTCAGGAGCTCGTCCGGGACGCCGTCCGCCTGGACCCGGAACGGCCCCGGCATCCGCGCCGCCGACAGCCCGAGAACGAACACGTGGTCGAACTCGAGCCCCTTGGCGGCATGCATGGTCATCACCTGCACGGCCGGCGCCGTCGCCGTGCCCACCGCCTCCTCCTCACGCAGTCCTGATTCGGCCACGGCGGCGAGGTAGCGGGTGAAGTCGCGTGCGGTGGCCTGCGGCTCGCGGTGCATGTAGGCGCCGGCCAGCTCGGACAGCTTGGCGATGTTGCGCAGCCGCTCGACGGTGTCCGCCTGGGTTGCGAACACCTGCTGGCGGCGCAGCCCGATCCGCTCGATCAGGCGCAGAACGAAGGCATCGGGGCGGCGGTCATCGAAGGCGCCGGAGGCCGAGCGGTAGAGGCGCAAGAACGTGCGCGCCCGGTCGCGGCCCTCCTCGGAGAGCTGCGGGCCCTCGAGGGCCGCCGCCACCGCACTCGGCATGTCGAGCTTGCGGCGCCGGGCAAGTTGGGTCAGACGCGCCACGTCCACGGAGCGCAGCTCGACCGGGGGACGCGAAAGTGCACGGACCACCGCACCGGAGTCATTCGGGTCCGCCAGCGCACGCAGCCAGGCGAGCACGTCGCGGACCTCGGCGCGCTGGAAGTAGGCGGCGGCGCCGCAGGTGCGTGCCGGCACCGCGCGCTCCTCGAGCGCCGAGGCGATCGTTGCGCCCTCGGCCTTGACCGAGCGGACCAGCACGCAGATCTCGGACGGCGGTGTGCCCGCGGCAATGAGCTGCTCTGCCTCGGCGGCCACCGCCTGGGCCTGTGCGCGCTCTGTGCGGCAGCGCCAGAAGCGCACGCGCCCGCCGCTCGCTCCCTTCAGCTTCTTGGGGATTCGCTCGGGCGAGGGAGTCACGACCGCCGCGGCCGCCTGGAGGATTCGCCTGCCCGAGCGGTAGTTGCGCTCGAGGCGCACGACCTGCGCGTCCGGGAACTCGCGCTGGAAGTCGAGCAGGTTCTTCTGCGAGGCGCCCCGGAAGCGGTAGATGGCCTGGTCGTCGTCGCCCACGACCGTGACGTTGCGGTGCTCCTCCACGAGCAGCCGCAGCAGCATCCCCTGTGCGAAGTTCGCGTCCTGGTACTCGTCCACGAGCACGTGCCGGAAGCGGCTGGCCACCCGCTCGCGCACATGCGGGCGCTCGTGCAACAGGCGGAACGCCCGCAGGATCAGGTCGCCGAAGTCGAGTGCCCCGCGCTCCGAGAGCAGCCGGTCGTGATCGGCGTACAGGCGGGCGAACTCGCGCTCGCGCTTCGCCCGGGCGCGCGCGGCGTCCCCGCCCGGCTCCGCAGCGAGCGCGTCCGCGTAGCGGCGGTAGTCGTCGGCGGAGACCATCTCGTCCTTGAGGCGGTCGATTCGCGACACGAAGCTGGCTAGCAGCGGCGCCGGGTTGCCTCGGATCTCGTGGTGGCGCAGGGACAGGTCGTCGATGCGGTCGAGCAGCAAGGCGAGCCGGTCGGCCGGGGTCACCGGGGAGAGGAAGGGATCGACGCAGGCCTCGAGCGCCTCGTCCTGCAGGAGGCGCGTGCAGAACGAGTGGAAGGTCGCCACGTGCAGCTCCTCGTAGGGCGACTCGATGAGCGTCTCGAGCCGCTCGCGCATCTCGGCCGCGGCGGACGACGAGAAGGTCAGCGCGAGGATGGTGTCGGCGGGTACTCCCTGCTCCACGAGCCAGGCGAAGCGGCGGGTGAGCGTGCGCGTCTTGCCGGTCCCGGCGCCCGCCACCACCACGAGCGGGCCGCCCGGGTGGGTGACGGCCGGCTCCTGCGAGCGGTTGAGGCCGTCAAGCGGGTCGGGCATCCCCGCCTAGGATACGCCGCCTGATGAGTCTTCCCGACGCCGACTGGCTCGGCTTCTGCCGGCGCGCGGGCGCGGCTGCGCGGGAGGCGGTGGCGTCCTACTCGACACGGGCGGAGCGCTCGGTCGAGACGGGCCGCGGTGAGGGCGGCGACACCGCCTACGTGATCGACCGGGCCGCCGAGGACGCAATCTTCGCGGAGCTGGAGGCGCTCGACGTGCCCGTCACGGCGATCTCGGAGGAGCGCGGCGAGTTGCCGGTCCGAGGGGGCGGGATGGTCCGCGTGGTGATCGATCCGGTGGACGGCTCGGTCAACGCGAAGCGCGGCCTCCCGTTCGCGTGTGTGTCGATCGCGGTGGCCTCCGGCGCTGCGATGGAGGACGTTCAGGTCGGGTTCGTGGCCGAGCTGGCGCCCAGCGGCGGACGCGACGCGCCGGCCCCGCGGGACTGGTGGGCCGTGCGCGGCGAGGGGGCATTCGTCTCCGGGGAGCGGCTGCGGCCACTCGAGCCTGGGCCGCTCGAGATCCTCGGCCTCGAGACGGCGCGGCCCGAACTCGTGGCGGGCGTGGCCCCGGCCCTCGCCGAGGTCGGGGCGCGCCGCCTCCGGGCGCTCGGCTCGGTTGCGATGAGCCTCTGTCTCGTGGCCATGGGCCAGCTCGACGCGATGGTCACGCTGCGCGAGGTGCGCTCGGTCGACGTTGCGGCGGCGCAGCTGCTCGTGACCGAGGTCGGCGGGCTGGTGGCGTTCCCCGGCGGGGACGGCCTCGATCTGGAGATGCGGTCACGCGCCGCGGCGGGCCGTTCGCCGGAGGTGGTGGAGCGGTTGCTGGGGATGTTCTAGGGCGGCGCGCACGACAGCCCTATCTGTCCTGGATCACCCACCTATACGGTGGGCAGGGCAGGACGAATACCGAGATACGCGGCCGCCTCAGGATTGGACGCGCAGTATGACGGGCACAAGGCGCCGATGGCTCGTCTCAGGAGAGTGGATTGCTCGGGTCCCGGCATTCGGCGCCGGCGGCGCGGTAAGGGCTTCGAATACCTCGATGACGAGGGGCGGCGGATCAGCGAGCCGTCGATGATCGAGCGGATTCGGGAGCTCGCCATTCCTCCGGCCTGGGAGGACGTCTGGATCTGTCCCTATCCGCTGGGCCACATCCAGGCCACCGGGACCGACGCCGCCGGGCGCAAGCAGTACCGCTACCACGACCTCTGGCGCGAGCGGCGCGACCGGGAGAAGTTCGAGGAGATGATCGACTTCGCACGTGCGCTGCCGCGCCTGCGGAGGCGCGTCAACAAGGACCTCAAGCGCACGGGCATGCCCCGGGAGCGTGTGCTTGCCTGCGCCACCCGCCTGCTCGACCGCGGCTTCTTCCGCATCGGCTCCGAGGACTACGCGGAGGAGAACGACACCTACGGAATCGCCACGATGCAAAGGCGGCACGCGACCGTGGACGGTGACCAGGTGACCTTCGACTACGAGGCCAAGGGGGGAGCTCGGCGCGTGCAGGCGGTCGGCGACCCTGTGGTCGCGGAGATCGTGAGCGCCCTGAAGCGCCGCCGTGGCGGTGGAGAGGACCTGCTCGCCTTCAAGGAACGTGGCCGCTGGCAGGACGTGAAGTCGCCCGACATCAACGCCTACGTGAAGGACGCCACCGGCGGCGACTTCTCCGCCAAGGATTTCCGCACCTGGAGCGGGACGGTGCTTGCCGCCGTCGCGCTCTCGGTGTCCGGCATTGCGGCAACCTCGAAGAGCGCTCGCAAGCAGGCCAAGACCCGGGCCGTGAAGGAGGTTGCCCGCTACCTCGGCAACACGCCCGCCGTCTGCCGCGCCTCGTATATCGACCCGCGGGTGTTCGACCGCTTCGACGGCGGCCTGACGATCAGCGGAGCGCTGCCGGAGCTGATGGAGGACACGGCGGCGTGGCCGGACGTGCAGCAGGCCGTCGAGGAGGCGGTGCTCGACCTGCTTGCGAACGATCGCGAGGCGGAGGGTGTCGAGCGCGTACGCGAGCTGCGCGACGAACTCGCCGACGTCGCCGCGTGAGCCGTTTCCCGCCCGCCGCGCCGGGAACGAGCGTCGCATGACAGAGGTCCCCTCAGACGCCCCGCCAAGCACCGAGGTCCCCGCTCCGGCTCCGCCCGAGCAACCCCAGCCGGAGCCCCCCGACGCCCCTCAGCCCGACCCCAAGGGCCCGGAGACCCCCGACGAGGACTGACCACCGATCGGCCGGGCCATGACGCTCGCCGCGATCCTCGACGTCGACGGCACCCTCGTCGACACCAACTACCACCACGCGATCGCCTGGTACCGCGCGTTTCGACAGCACGGTGAGCTGCTGCCCATCTGGCGCATACACCGGCACATCGGCATGGGCGGCGACCAGCTCGTCGGCGCGCTGTGCGGGGAGCGCGTCGAGCAGGAGAAGGGCGACGACATCCGCAGCGCCGAAACGGCGCTCTACATGGCGATGATCGAAGAGGTCGAGCCGCTGCACGGAGCACGCGAGCTGATCGTCGACCTCAAGGAGTCGGGTCACGCGGTAGTGCTGGCCAGCTCGGCCAAAGCGCAGGAGGTAGACCACTACCTCGACCTCCTGGATGCCCGCGACCTCGCCGACGGATGGACGACATCTGCCGACGTCGAGGCGACCAAGCCCGAGCCGGACCTGGTGGTAGCCGCGCTCGAAAAGGCGGGCGACCGCAACGGTGTGATGATCGGTGATTCGACCTTCGACTGCGAGGCCGCCGGGCGCGCCGACATCGAGACGCTCGCGGTGCTGACGGGCGGCTTCTCGGAGCAGGAATTGCTCGACGCGGGCGCCGCGCGCGTATTCGGCTCGATCGACGAGCTGCGCGATGCACTCGACTCCACACCGCTCGCGCGCTCGTAGACCGTCAGGATTCTTCCTGTGGCGGATCAGCTCCGCAGCTACCGGAAGAAGCGCGACTTCGAGAAGACCCCAGAGCCAAAGGGCCGTCGCAAAGCAACCAAGGATGCCCCGCGCTTCGTCGTCCAGGAGCATCGCGCCCGCCGGCTCCACTGGGACCTCCGCCTCGAGCACGACGGCACGCTCGCCTCGTGGGCACTCCCGCGCGGCATCCCTGCCCACCCGGACGAGAACCGGCTCGCCGTGCGCACCGAGGACCACCCGCTCGAGTACCTCGAGTTCGAGGGCGAGATCCCGAAGGGCGAGTACGGCGCGGGCACCATGGAGGTTTGGGATCGCGGCACCTTCGAGCCCGAGAAGTTCCGCGACGCCGAGGTGATCGCGACCTTCCACGGCGAGCGCCTCCGGGGCCGCTACGCGCTTTTCCGGACGCGCGAGCAGGACTGGCTCATCCACCGCATGGACCCGCCCGAGGACCCCGGCTATGAGCCGATGCCCGACAGCCTCCCGCCGATGCTCGCGCGCAGCGGCAAGCTGCCGCGCAACGAGGAGGACTACGGCTTCGAGGTCAAATGGGACGGAATCCGCACGATCGTCTTCAGCGATCACGGCCACATCAGCCTTCAGGGCCGCAACTTCACCGACTTCTCGTCGCGCTACCCCGAGGTGCGCGAGCTGTCGCGCGAGTTGGGCGCCCGGCGGCTGATCCTCGACGGGGAGATCGTCGCCTTCGACGACGACGGCCGGCCCAGCTTCGAGCGCCTCCAGTCGCGCATGCACCTGGCCTCGGACTCGGCCGTGAGGCGACGCATGCGCGACACCCCCGTCACCTACGTGATCTTCGACCTGCTCTACCTCGACGGCCGGCTCACGCTCCCGCTCGCCTACGAGGATCGCCGCACGATCCTCGAGGAGCTCGGGCTGGAGGGACCCGCCTGGCGCACGCCGGCCTACCACCGCGGCGAGGGGACCGCCCTGCTCGAGGCGACCAAGAACCTCGGCATCGAGGGCGTGATCGCCAAGCGGCTCGACGGCACCTACGAGCCGGGTCGCCGCGCGACAGGCTGGATCAAGGTCAAGAACGTGAACATCCAGGACGTCGTGATCGGCGGCTGGACCCCCGGGGAGGGTGGGCGCAGCGGGAGGCTCGGCGCCCTGGCGGTGGGGGTGATGGAGGACGGCAAGCTCGTCTACGCGGGCAAGGTGGGCACGGGCTTCACCCAGGAGATGCTCGGCGTGCTCATGCGCGAGCTCGAGCCGCGCAGGCGCGACACGAGCCCGTTCGCGGGGCGGCAGCCGCCGAAGGGGACCGTGTTCGTCGAGCCCGAGCTGGTCGCCGGGGTCGAGTTCCGCGAATGGACGCGCACCGGCACCCTGCGCGCACCATCCTTCAAGGGCCTGCGACCCGACAAGGACCCGCAAGAAAGCACCCGCGAAGCAGGGTAAATCGGGACGCGGGAGGTATCTTCAGGTCATGGCACGTGCGATCTGGAGCGGAGCGATCAGTTTCGGACTGGTCAACATCCCTGTGAAGCTGTTCAGCGCCGTTTCACGGAAGACCGTCCGCTTTCACCAGATCGACTCGAAGTCCGGGCAGCGGATCCGCCAGCAGCGGGTGGGGCCGAACGGCGAGGAGGTCAAGTACGAGGACATCGTCAAGGGCTACGAGATCAGCCCCGAGCGCTACGTGACGATCGAGCCCGGGGAGCTCGAGGCGCTCGAGCCGCAGAAGACTCGGACGATCGATATTGAGGCCTTCGTCGACCTCGACCAGATCGACCCCATCTTCTACGACCATCCGTACTACCTCGCCCCCGACAAGGGCGCCGAGAAGGCCTACCAGCTGCTCGTCGACGCGATGGGGGACGCGGGCAAGGTCGCCATCGCCCGCGTGGTGATCCGCTCGAAGGAGAGTCTCGTGGCGTTGCGTCCCCGCGACGGCGCCCTCGCGATGGAGACGATGCTGTTCGCGGACGAGGTGATACCGCCCGACTCGCTCGACGAGCTCACCGTCGATGGCGGCAAGACGAGCGCGCGCGAGCTCGAGATGGCCAAGCAGCTGATCGAGTCGCTCGCGGCGGACTTCGAGCCCGAGCGGTACCGCGACGAGTACCGCGAGCGCGTCCTCGAGCTGATCGAGCGCAAGGCCGCCGGTGAGACGATCACGATCGAGGCTCCCGAGGAGGAGCCGCGGAAGGTGCCCGACCTGATGGCGGCGCTGGAGGCCTCGATCGCGGCTGCCAAGGGGCCGAGCGAGAGCGGCTCCAAGAAGAAGCGCTCGCGCGACGGCTCGAACGGCGCCAAGAGCTCACGCAAGAAGACGGCCGCCAAGAAGTAGGTGGCCCAGACCCGGGTCGAGGTGGAGGTGGAGGGCCGCCGGCTCTCGCTCTCCAACCTGAACAAGGTCATGTATCCGCAGGTCGGCTTCACCAAGGGCGAGGTGATCGACTACTACACGCGCGTCTCGCCGGCCCTGCTGCCGCACCTGCGCGGGCGCCCGCTCACGCTCAAGCGGTACCCGGACGGTGTCGAGGGCGAGTACTTCTACGAGAAGAACTGCCCCTCCCATGCCCCCGACTGGGTGCGCAAGGAGCGGATCGGCGGGATCAGCTACTGCGTCTGCGACGACCTGCCGACGCTCGTGTGGGCGGCCAACCTGGCGGATCTCGAGCTGCATCCCTCCCTGTCGAAGGCGGACGACATGTCGCGCCCGACCCTGATGGCTTTCGACCTTGATCCCGGGGACGGGGCGGGGCTCGCCGAGTGCTGCGAGGTGGCGCTCGTCCTGCGCGAGGCGCTCACCCAGCTCGGGCTCGACTGCCGGGCGAAGACCTCCGGCTCGAAGGGCATCCAGGTCTACGTCCCGCTCAACACGGACGACGTCGACTACCGCGGCGGCACGAAGCTGATCTCGAACGCCCTCGCGCGCCATCTCGAGACGCAGCATCCAAAGCTGATCGTGGCCAGCCAGAGGAAGGACCTGAGGGCAGGCAAGGTGCTCATCGACTGGAGCCAGAACGACGAGCACAAGACGACCGTCTGCGTCTACTCGCTGCGCGCCCGAGAGCGGCCGACGGTGTCCACGCCGCTCGCTTGGGAGGAGGTCGAGCGGGGCGATCCGCGGGAGCTCGTGTTCGAGGCCGGCGACGTACTCGAGCGCGTCGAGGAGCACGGTGACCTGTTCGGGCCGGTGGCGGAGCAGGAGCAGCGGCTTCCCGAGCTGTGACGACGAGTAGCTTTCGTCTCAACATGGTCGACTGGTCGATTGCCCGCACACTCGCCCGGCTCGCAGCCGGCGGCGACGGCGCGGGCGACTCCGGCCTCGACGTCGCGGCGCTGTGCGCCGAGATGGAGCCTTATGTCCAGGACTACACGCGGCTCACTCTGTCCGTGCCGAGGCCGGCCGCAGAGGCGCTGACGAGGGCAGACTGGACTGAGGTCAACCTGGACTCGTTCGCGAAGATGCTCGACCCGGTGGCCGAGCGGCTCGAGGCGCGGCTCGAGTTCGCCGGGCCGCTCGCGGGCGCGCTGCGTCTCGGCGCGTCGGCGACACTGGCGGCCGAGGTGGGCCTCGTCACGGGCTACCTGGCGCACCGCGTGCTCGGGCAGTACGACGTGTCGCTCCTAGGCGGCGACGCCCCGCCGCGGCTGCTGTTCGTGGGGCCGAACCTCGGCAAGGCCGTGCGCGAGCTCGACGTGGACGCCGGCGCCTTTGGGCGCTGGGTCTGCGCGCACGAGCTGACCCACGTCTACCAGTTCGGGGGCGTGCCCTGGCTACGCGAGCACATGAGCGGCCTGCTGCGGAGCTATCTGGAGACGGTCGAGGTGCGGATCGAGCACGGCAGCGCCGGCGGCATGCCGTCGATTCCGGATCCGGCGAAGTTGATCGAGGCGTTTCGCGAAGGCGGGCTGGCGGCGCTCGTCCAGAGCCAGGAGCAGCGCGCGCTGATGAACCGCATCCAGGCGGCGATGGCGGTGATCGAGGGCTATTCCGAGCACGTTATGGACGTGATCGCCGAGCGCGCCATCCAGGGTCACGAGCGCCTCCGCGAGGCGATGGACGCGCGCCGCCGTGCCCGCTCGGCGCCGGAGCGGATCGTCGAGCGGCTGCTCGGCTTCGACGTGAAGCTGCGCCAGTACGAGCTCGGCAAGGGCTTTAGCGACGCCGTGGTGGAGAAGGCCGGCATCGAGGGGCTGAACAGGGTGTGGGCGGATGCCGCCGCCCTGCCCACGCTCGACGAGCTCTCTCATCCGGACGACTGGCTCGAACGCACCGGTTCCGACGGCCTCGCGGCGGCCTGAGCGGCGGCGCCGTCCGGGCCTTCGCGGTCGCAGGCGCCCCGCGATCGCGCTTCGATGTCGCCAGACGCGGATCGACCACAAATATCGTGGTCGATCCTCGTCGCGTGACAGGCCCTGCGGCTTCGCGCTTGCCTAGCGCGGCCTCCGGGCGGGTAACCCGCTGCGGCTTCGCGTTCCCTTGGCCGCGGCCCCCGGCCGTGTAACCCCTCGCCGCCAGGGGTTTACGTACGTGTGTTCGGTGGTATAGTTCTATCGAACTTAGATGTAATAAGCTTACGTCCAGAGGGACGGGCAGGAACCCCCCAGAAGGAGAGCAATCCAATGGCTACCCAGACCGAGACCCAGCGCAAGGCCACCGCTCGCAAGGCCGCTGCCACGCGCCGTCGCAACGCCGCCAAGCGCAGCCAGTCGGCCAAGAGGGCCGCCGCCACCCGCGCCCAGGCCGAGCTCAGCACGCTCGAGGCCCTGCAGGCCCAGGCCGAGCGCAGCGTCCTCATCCCCGTCGGCGCTGCCCTCGTCGCGCGCGATGCCGTGGTGGACGTCGTCAAGCCGTACACCGCCGGTCGTGAGAGCGCCGAGAAGGAGCTCGAGAAGGTCGGCAAGCGCGTGTCGAGCGACCTGAAGAAGTTCGAGCGTCGCGGCAACACCGCCCGCAACCGCGCGGTGCGCCAGGTTAAGAAGACCCGCACCCGTGTCGAGCGCGAGCTTCGGCAGCGTCGCAACAAGACCGTCCGGACCGTGAAGCAGAACCGCCGTGAGGCCGAGAAGCAGGTCCGCTCGACCCGTCGCGAGTTCGAGCGCCAGATCAACGCCACGCGCCGCGAGGTGCAGAGCCAGGCTGAGGGCCTCGTCTCGCGCGTCAGCTCGCTCGCCTAGGGCAACACCTTCTCCCCGACCGCAGCGGAGAGCGGACCCGGGGCAAGACTGCCGGTCACATAACTCGCCGGCAGTGCAGTATCTCTCCTCCCTCAGTAAGCGAACGGGGGCCCCTCAGCGGGCCCCCGTTTGTGTTTGTGGCGCGGAACCCTGCTTTTGCTTGAATGGGTGAGGATGCCTACCCGTGAACAGATCCAGGACGTCCTACGCGAGGTCATCGACCCCGAGCTGCGCAAGGACATCGTGACCCTCGGCATGGTCCGCTCCATCGAGCAGCCAGAGGAGGGGCGTGTGGACGTGATCGTCTCGCTCACCACCCCCGGTTGCCCGATCCGGGCTCACTTCGAGAAGGCGGTGGCGGAGAAGGTCTCGAGCCTGGGAGTCCGGCATGTGAAGGTCGGCTTCGACGTGCTCTCCGACCAGGAGAAGCAGTCGCTCTCGCAGCGGCTCGGTAGGGGGGGCGGCCTCCCCGAGGGCGCCCTCGCGATGGTCAAGAACGTGATCTGCATCGGCTCCGGCAAGGGCGGGGTCGGCAAGTCGACCGTCACCGCGAACCTGGCCGCCGCCCTCCAGGCCGACGGCCACGCGGCGGCCGCGCTCGACGCCGACGTCTGGGGCTACTCGATCCCGCGGATGCTGGGCGTCCACGGTCGCCCCAAGGTTTCCGCGGAGCGCAAGATCGTCCCGCTCGACAGCCCCTCGGGGGTTCGGGCGATCTCGATCGAGCACTTCCTGAACGAGCGCGATCAGGCGATCACCTGGCGCGGCCCGATGCTCCACAAGGCGATCCGTCAGTTCCTCGAGGACGTCGACTGGGGCGAGCTCGACTACCTGCTGATCGACCTTCCGCCCGGAACCGGCGACGTGGCGATGACGCTCGCCCAGCTGCTCCCGCAGGCGCGCTTCATGGTCGTGACGACGCCACAGCCGGCCGCCCAGAAGGTCGCCGCCCGCGCCGCGGACACCGCCCGCCGCTTCGACCTCGAGCTGCTCGGCGTGATCGAGAACATGTCGGGCTTCACGACCCCCGACGGCCAGCGCTTCACGATCTTCGGCGAAGGCGGCGGCCAGCAGCTGGCGGACGACCTCGACGTACCCCTGCTGGGCAAGATCCCGCTCCAGGAGGAGCTGCGCGTGAGCGCCGACAACGGCCTGCCGCTGGTAATCGAGGAGCCCGACGCGCCGGCCTCCCAGGCGCTCTACCACGTGGCCCGCGGCATACTCGCAGCGACGCCCCAGGACCTGGCGGTATTCCAGCCGCCGTCCGGTCCGCCCGTCCCGCAGGTCACGGGGACGGCGCTCCCGATGGCGCCCTAACCTACGGGGCGTGCGTCGAGCCGTCGTCGTCCTCGTCGGCGCGCTGTTTGTGCCGGCGGCGCCAGCGCTTGCCCAGGACCAGGCCTGCTCGGGGTCCCTGGGCGCCGTCACGGTCGAGAACCTGGGGATCCCCCAGAACGCACGCTGCGAGCTGAACGGAACGACCGTCGAGGGCAACATCGTCGTCGGCCGCGGCGCCACCCTGCACTCGAGCGGCGGGTCGCTCGAGGGCAACATCCAGGCCGAGGGCGCGGCCCGTGTGGTGGTCAGAAATTCCCGCATCGGCGGCTCGTTTCAGATCAAGCAGGGCGGTGGCGCGGAGATTCGCTCCACGCCCGTCGAGGGAGACATTCAGCTCGAGTCGAACAATGGGCCGGTGCAGCACGTGATCGGCAACACCGTGGGCGGCAACGTGCAGGTCAACCAGAACCGCGGCGGCGTCGACATCGTCGGCAACACGATCGACGGCAATCTCCAGTGCCAGTCGAACGACCCGGCGCCGACGGGCGGATCGAACACCGTGCGCGAGTCGCGGGAGGGCCAGTGCGAGTCGCTGAGCCCGGCGGACCCCGCTCCGCCTTCCGGCGGAGATCCAGGCGCACCGGAAGGGGCGGCGCTGCCGAAGCTCAGGAGCAGCACGCTCCGCAGCGTGGGGCGTGGAGCGCGGGTCAGGGTGCCGCTCGCCTGCCCGCGTGGGGGCGCGCGCTGCAAGGGTCGCCTGGGGCTGTCGCTGCACCGCGACCGCTCCGCCCGTGCCGCAAACCTCGGCGGCGCGCGCTTCAGTATCGCGCCGGGCCGGCGCGCGACCGTAGCCCTAAAACTGACCAGCCGCGGGCGCGCCCTCGCCCGCAGCACGCGCAGACTCAAGGTCACGCTGACGATCCGGGCCGCGGGCCGGACCGTCAACCGGCGCGCCGTGGTGCGCTAGCCCGCCTGCTTGTAGTAGTCCGCGTTGATCTGGATGTAGTTCTGCCACTCGTCGGGCAGCTGATCCTCAGCGAAGCAGGCGTCGACCGGGCAGGCCTCGACGCAGGCGTCGCAGTCGATGCACTCCTCGGGGTCGATGTAGAGCTGGATGACCTCGTCGTAGTCGGGCTCGTCGGGCGTCGGGTGGATGCAATCGACGGGACAGACCTCGACGCACGAGTTGTCCTTGGTGTCGATGCAGGGTTCGGCTATGACGTAGGCCAATGTTCTCCTTCTCGTGTCCAAGTGGCGCCTGGGCGCGAGGAGCGCGGATTGTACCGGCGGCTAGTCTGCCCACTCGTGCTCGAGCGCCGGGAGCCTGACCCCTTTCTCGACACATTCACCGGCCTGGTCGCGGCCCGCGCCGTGACGACGGCGGTGATCCTGGGCGTCTTCGACGCTCTGCACGAGGCGCCGGGGACCGCGGAAGACCTCGCCACCCGGCTCGAGCTCGACCCGCTCGGCGCCGAGACCCTCCTCACGGCGCTCCTGACGCTCGGCTACGTGACCCTCGAGGAGGGACGCTTCTCCAACACGGAGGTGTCCGAGGCGCAGCTCGTGCGCTCCTCGCCCGAGTCGATCGCCACCTTCGCCGGCGAGCAGGGCGACCTCCACTGGCAGGTCCTGGAGCTGCTCCCGGACGCCGTGCGGACGGGGCGGCCCTACGCGATGCACGAGGAGCGACGGGACGAGAGCGAGCGCTGGGACGCGTACATCCGCGGGCTGTTCGAGATCTCGCGCGTCGAGCAGGACGCGAACGCCGCGTTCGTGCCGGTTTCGGCGCCGCGCCGGCTGGTGGACGTGGCCGGCGGCCACGGCGGCTTCGCGATGGCGATGTGCCGCCGCCACCCAACCCTCCAGGCGACCGTGCTCGACCTGCCGCCGAGCGTGGCCGTGGGCAGCAGGATCGTCGCCGAGCAGGGCTTCAGCGATCGGGTGACGTTCCGGGAGGGCGACGTCTTCGAGCTCGGGCTGGGTGAGGAGCTCGACGTCGTATCGATCTTCAACCTCGTCCACCACCTGCCCGAGGAGCGCGACCGCGAGCTCTGCCGCATGGCGCACGCCGCGCTCCGGCCCGGGGGCTGCCTCGTAATCGGGGACTCAGCCCGGCCCGAGCCGGGCGAGCCCGTTTCCGAGCACGGCGCGGTCTCGAGCCTCCTCTTCTACGCCTGGAGCCACAGCCGCAACTTCAAGCCCTCGGAGATCCGGGGGTGGATGCAGGAGGCCGGCTTCACGGAGGTGCAGGTCCACCGCAACGAGCGCTCGCCCTGGCGCGTCGTGTTGGTGGGGCGGCGATGATCCTGCTCACGGGCGCAACCGGGACCGTCGGCTCGGCCCTGCTCCGGCGGCTGACGGCCGAGCCGCGAGCTGTCCGCTGTCTCGTCCGCGATCCCCGCCGCCTGGGCGACCAGCGCGTGCACGTGCAGATCGCTCTAGGCGACCTCGCCGATCCGGCCTCGTTCCGCAACGCTCTGCGCGGCGTCGACACGGTCGTCCACCTCGCTGCCTCGATCCGGGATCAGCCGCGCGCCTCGATCGAGGAGCTGAACGCGATGGCCACCCTGCGCCTGGTGCGGGCGGCCGAGCGCGCAGGGGCGAGTCGATTCATGTTCTTCTCGGCGATGGGGGCAACCCACCACTCGCGCACGCGCTTCTTCCGCGCCAAGGCGCTGGCGCACGAAGCGGTCGAGCGGTCGAGCCTCGACAGCACAGTCTTCTCGCCGTCGATCATCTATGCCCCCGGCGATCCCTGGGTGACGCTGCTGGAGCGCTTCTCCTACCTCCCCGCGATCCCGGTCTCCGGCTCCGGGCGCGCGCTCTTCCAGCCGATCTGGGCGGAGGACGTGGCCGACTGCGTGCGTGCGGCGCTCGACGCCGACGGTGCCAGGCCGGCCGGTGTCGAGCTGGCCGGGCCGCAGACCCTGTCGTACGACGACATCGTCCGCACGATCCTGCGCGCCGCCGGGCGCCGCCGGCGGCTGCTCCACCTGCCGCTGCCGCTCGTGCGCGCGTCGCTCCGGCTGCTGCGCGTGCTCGGCGGCCCTCACGTCTTCGCAACCTGGGAAGAGGCCGAGCTGATGGAGGAGCCGATGACAACGCGCCAGGGCACAAGCGACGCCGAGGCGCTCGGGGTTCAGCCGCTGGCGATGGCCCACGTCCTGGGCGCGACTAACGCTCGTCCTCGGGCGGCGGCTGCCTCGTGATACCCGGCCCGAGCCCGGCCGAGGCCCAGAACCAGCGCGAGCGCCGGCTGAACACCGGCGCCTCGTAGAGCCGGTCCTCCCGGCGGACGAGGATGAAGCAGGTCAGCGCGCCAAGCAGGGCGATCCCGGCCGCGGTCAGGAACGTGATCCGAAAGGAGTCGACGTGAGCAAGGACGTTGTCCCGTACCGCGCCACGGATCACCTCAGAGTCGATCCTGACATTTGCCCTGCCCACCTGCTCTGCCTGCAGCAGGACCTCGTGGAACTCCTCGACCTGGCGCGCCGTTGGCTCGACGCCCCGGTCGGCGAGCCGTTCGTAGGAGAGGCTTCTTGCCGCTCCTACCTCGATCGCGGTCAGCGCAGCGATCCCGATGGCGCCGCCGAGCTGCTCGGTGGTGTTGATCATCCCGGCGGCCTGCCCGCGATCGTCCTCCGGCACCGCGCTGAGGCCGGTCGGGTCGTTGACCGTGAGCACCACGCCGAGTCCGAGGCCCTGAAGCAGGAGGCCTGGGATCAGTGGGCCAACGCTCTGCTCGGCCGCCGCGACCGCCAGCGCGACACCGGACGCCGAAAGGACGAGGAACCCGGCCACCAGCGGCACGCGACCGCCCGCCCGATCGAAGGCGCGCCCGGCCAGCGGCCCCGCCAGGATGATCGGGATCGTGGCCGGAATCAACGCGATCCCGGCGGCCTCGGGGCTGACCCCGACCACAAGCAGGAGGTAGAAGGGCATCAGGAAGCCGAGGCCGAGCTCGATCATGCCGGCGAGGAACTGGCTTACGTTGGCCGCGAGGAAGTTCAGATGGCGAAACAGCCGGAACTCGAGCAGCGGCGACGCCACCCGGAGCTCGATGATCACGAAGGCCACCAGGAGCAGGACCGACGCCACCAGTGGCCCCATGGTGGCCAACGAGGTCCAGCCGTCGTCCTGCCCCTGGCTCAGGCCGAGCACGAGCGCGGCGATGCCGAGACCGAAGGTCACCGTGCCGGGATAGTCGATCCTGGGCCGGCTCCCCTCGGCGGGCCGGATGTCCGGCGCGGCGGTCAACGTCAATAGGACCGTCACGACCGCGAGCGGAACGTTGATCCAGAAGACGAGCCGCCAGTCGATCGAGGTCAGAAGTCCGCCGAGGACCGGTCCGAGCGCAGCGAAGAAGGCTGACGCCCCCGCCAGGATCCCGAGCGCCCAGCCGCGGCGCTCCTTGGGATAGACGGCGCTCGTGAGCGCCACCGCCATCGGCATCATCAGCGCCGCGCCGGCGCCCTGGACGACTCGGGCGGCGATCAGCATCGGCATGTCCTGCGCGGCGCCGGCGGCGGCCGTGGCGGCCGTGAAGATCACGGTGCCCACCAGGAACACGCGCCGCAGCCCGAGCAGGTCGCCGAGTCGCCCGCCAAAGACCATCAGCGCGGCCAGCGGCAGGATGTTTGCGGTGAGAATCCACTGCCCTTCCGCGATCGCGCCGTTCAGGTCGGCGAGCACGTCGGGGGTGGCGAGCGGCACCGCCGTCTGGTCCACCAGGATCATGCTGCTCGCGAGCGTCGCGGCGGCGAGCGTGACGGCCGGGCTCTTCACCGGGCCACACTAAACGAGCGAGGGCCCCGCCTGAGCGGGGCCCTCAGCCACCTGCCGAATGTCGGCGGGGGGCGCCGGGGGCGCGAGCCCCCCGATGCCGTCTACATCATTCCGTCCATTCCGCCCATGCCGCCGCCCGGCATGCCGGCGGCTTCCTTCTCCGGCATCTCGGCGACGATGGCCTCGGTCGTGAGGATGTTCTTCGCGATCGAGGCCGCGTTCTGGAGCGCGGAGCGGGTGACCATCGCGGGGTCGATGACGCCCGCCTTGACCAGGTCGACGATCTCGCCGGTCTCGGCGTTGAGGCCGTCATTCTTGCCCTTGGAGTTGCGGACGTCGTTCACGATGACCGAGCCCTCGAGCCCGGCGTTGTCCGCGATCTGGCGCAGCGGCTCCTCGAGCGCGCGGTGCACGATGCGTGCGCCGGTCTGCTCGTCACCCTCGAACGCGTCGACCTTGATCGCGTCCTGGGCACGGAGCAAGGAGACGCCGCCGCCCGCGACGATGCCCTCCTCGAGGGCGGCGCGGGTGGCCTGCAGCGCGTCCTCGACGCGGTGCTTCTTCTCCTTCATCTCGGTCTCGGTGGCCGCGCCGACCTTGACGACGGCGACACCGCCCGAGAGCTTCGCGAGGCGCTCCTGGAGCTTCTCGCGGTCGAAGTCGGAGTCGGTGTTCTCGATCTCCGTCTTGATCTGGTTGATGCGGCCCTTGATGCCGTCCTGG